>CAJDUS010000014.1_pt1 | contig 54461 bp, 66 predicted proteins | sample 7390831 | NCBI WGS metagenome assembly CAJDUS01 (sample SAMEA7055684, study PRJEB34461) | soil metagenome | biome: terrestrial ecosystem; feature: Peninsula; material: soil | place: Antarctica | collected 2016
GAGCCGGTGGAGGGATTCGAACCCCCGACCTGACGATTACAAATCGCCTGCGCTGCCAGACTGCGCCACACCGGCTTGGAAGTACAAGGTTAGTGAAAATGACTGGTCTTCATATGTAGGCTGAGACCCAATGAGTGACACGTCCCAGGCACATCACGGGTCCACCACACCCGGCTCGCACTATCAACCCGCGCTCAGTGTCGTGTTGATCATCGTCGTTCTCTTCGTCGCCGCAGCGTTCCTGATGCTCCGTTACGTGAACCCCGCGGCGGCGCCCGGCGTCACGACAACGCTCCCACCGTCCGAGACGACCACAACGCTTCACCACGCGACGGTCGCCAAATCGTCGGTTCGAGTACAGGTGGCCAACGGCACAACCATTTCGAACCTCGCGCGTTCGTACACACAGGATCTCTTAACGCAGGGTTGGAATACACAACCTCAGGTGAACGGCCCGAAAGTGACGAGAACTGTCGTTTACTTCAATCCCGGATTCAAGTGGGCGGCGATTCAGATCTGCAACAGGATTCACATCAGCGTCCATGCCGTCCAGGCTCTCAACGGCCAGCGTCCTGTTGCTGGAGCATCGAGTGACGATGTCATCGTGATCCTTGGGCGCGACGCGCACAAGGGCGGCTAGTTACGCCTGCGGCGGAAGCTTCACGGAGTAACGCTTAAGTGCCGCGCGAAGTACGTCCATCGACATTGGTCGTAGTTCTTCGAGTGGCCGGTTGCGGTGTCGGCGAACACCGAGGTCGACTTGGGCGAGGCTGTGCACGCCGAACTCACGTGCGATGTCGATTAGCAGTGCAATCTCCACGCCGTAGGCCTTCTCCAGGGTGATGACGTCGAAGGCGCTTCTGCGTCCGGCGGTTTCGCCGGCAAGTGGTTGTCGAATCTCGCCAAGCCCGGGATAGAGGAGCGACAAGATGGGCCGTGCGGCCAGTTCGTTCACGCGACCACCTCCGGTCGGCATGTTATGCAACGGCCGTTCGTAGTAGCCCTTTACGAGTTCAATGTCGCGTCGTTCGAGGAGAGGCTGAATCAAACGGGCGACGAACTCGGACGTTGTGTTCATGACGTCGGCGTCCAAGAAGACGACAATGTCCGATGTGGTCGCCTCCAGCCCGACGCGCATGGCCTCGCCTTTTCCACTGGGACCGTCGAGTGTCACGACGCGAGCACCGTGGTGGTCGGCGACCGTTGAGGTGTCGTCAACCGAGTTGTCGTTGACGACGACCAGTTCAGTAATCAGGTGTTTGTTGACGAGCACGGCGTCGAGGACGGCTCCGACCGTGGCCGACTCATTGCGCGCGGGGACAATGACCGCTACTGAGGTGTCGCCCTTCAGGCTGGTGACGCGCTCGAGATCGAACTCGTCGCCGTTGAGCGTCCACGGGGTATCGGTGTTACTCACTCAAATGAGGTTAGGGGTAGCTCTCTCGAGGTCGCACTTGACAAGGCCCCGTGTCAGCGACGAGAATTGTGGAGTCATCAAGAGCGACTGAGGGACGGCCCCGTTGAAGTCGCGACAACCAGTGTGGTACTTGAGCATCCCGCTCACCACACCAGGTGCCAAAGGCCGAACGATGAAAAGGGAGTTATGAGTTTCGCAACAGGTCTGATATGTCGAGAGTGTGGCACTGGCTATCCCAGTGACGCGCGCTACTCGTGTGAGTTCTGCTTTGGTCCCCTAGAGGTTGAGTACGACCTCGCGTCGGCTCGAGGCGTCGTGACGCGCGAGTCGATTGCGAGCGGCCCCAACTCCATATGGCGTTACGGGGCACTTTTGCCCGATCCCGGCGTCGAGCCGGTCGACCTCGGTGCCGGCTGGACGCCACTTCGTCGGTCCGTCCGCCTCGCCGAAGTGCTTGGTGTTCGCGAACTGTGGTTGAAGGACGATACGCGTAATCCGACGGGGTCCTTTAAGGATCGCGTCGTGTCGGTCGCGATGTCGAGCGCCCGACGACTGGGCTTCACGACGGCGGCCTGTGCCTCAACAGGAAATCTGGCGACGTCGGTCGCGGCCCACGCCGCATTCATTGGCTGGCCGAGTGTCACGCTCATCCCAACTGATCTAGAGAAGTCGAAGATAGCCATGACGTCAATCTTCGGCGGGACGGTCCTCGGCGTTAAAGGAAACTACGACGACGTCAATCGGCTCTGTGTTGAGTTGGTGGCCGAGCACGCCGACTGGGCTTTTATGAACGTGAATCTCCGTCCCTATTACGCCGAGGGATCCAAGACACTGGCCTATGAGATCTGCGAACAACTGGGTTGGCGAACGCCGGCCCAAGTCGTGGTACCGCTCGCGTCGGGCAGCCAGTTCACCAAAGTCGCAAAGGGATTCAAGCAGTTCGTGGAGCTCGGCCTGGTTGAGGGTCCGGTCCCGGTGCTCTTCGGCGCACAGGCCACCGGTTGCTCACCAATTGCGACGGCCTTCGCGAGCGGCGCGGAAGTGGTGACACCACAACGCCCCAACACCATTGCGCGTTCACTGGCGATTGGCAATCCCGCCGACGGACCGTACGTTCTCGACGAATTACGCGCGCGGGGAGGGGATTGCGGATCGGTGTCCGATGACGAGATCCTCGAATGCATCGGGCTCCTCGCCCGGACCGAAGGCATCTTCGCCGAGACGGCGGGCGGGGTGACTATTGCCTCACTTCGCCAGATGCTTCGCCGCGGAACGCTTAATCCGGACAAGTCGATTGTTGCGATCATCTCGGGACACGGCCTGAAGACACTCGACGCAATTGTGGAAACCGCGACCGTGAGCTCGACCATTACACCTTCCCTCGAAGCGGCGGAAGAGGCGTTGCGCTTCCACCAATTGGTGGCGGCCCGATGAGCGTCACCGTCCGATTACCCAGTCAGTTGCGGACGCTCGTGGGTGGCGTCGGGGAAGTGCCGGTCGAAGCAGGCACCGTTCGAGAGGCCATTGTGGCCGTCGATGCGGCCTACCCCGGTATCGCCTTTCGGGTGCTCGACGATCGAGGCCTCCTTCGGCGATTCGTCAACATCTTCGTCGCCGACGAGGATGTCCGATTCCTCGATGGTCTCGACACCGTGGTTGAGGCCGGCCAGACGGTATCGCTCGTGCCGGCCGTCGCCGGAGGCTGATCCTCGTTAGCACTCGCCCCTCTAGACTGCTAATATCGCAGTGCACCAAAAGGGTGTCTCGCAGTAGGAGGAATCACAGTGGCGAAACTGATCGCTTTCGATGAAGAGGGCCGCCGGGCGCTGGAGCGCGGCATGAACAAATTGGCCGACGCCGTGCGCGTCACGCTCGGTCCAAAGGGACGCAATGTCGTCCTCGACAAGAAGTGGGGAGCTCCCACGATTACCAACGACGGCGTGTCCATTGCCAAGGACATCGACCTCGAGGACCCGTTTGAACGCATTGGCGCCGAACTGGTGAAAGAAGTTGCCAAGAAGACCGATGAAGTTGCCGGCGACGGTACGACGACCGCGACGGTGCTCGCCTGGGCCATGGTCCGCGAAGGCCTCAAGAACGTGGCTGCCGGGGCCAATCCAATGTCGCTGAAGAAGGGCATCGAGACTGCCGTCGAGGCCGCTGTTGCCTCACTGCACGACCTCGCCAAGCCCGCCGACACGAAAGAGCAGATCGCGCAGGTCGCTTCAATCTCGGCCGCCGACGACGAGATCGGCTCGATGATTGCCGACGCCATTGACAAAGTCGGCAAGGACGGCGTCATCACTGTTGAAGAAAGCCAGTCGTTCGGTATGGAGATGGACCTCGTCGAGGGTATGCGCTTCGACAAGGGTTTCATTGCGCCGTACTTCGCGACCGACACCGAGCGAATGGAAGCGGTCCTCGAGAACGCCTACATCCTCGTACTGGAGAAGGTCATGCAGTCAGGTCGCCCTCTGTTGATCATCGCCGAGGACATCGAGGGCGAGGCCCTCGCCACGCTCGTCGTGAACAAGATTCGCGGAACTTTCAAGTCCGTGGCCGTGAAGGCGCCGGGCTTCGGCGAGCGTCGTAAGGCGATGCTCCAGGACATCGCCATCCTGACCGGAGCCACCGTGATCTCTGAGGAGATTGGTCTCAAGCTCGAAAGTGCTGACGTCGAGATGCTCGGCAGTGCCCGCAAGGTTGTGGTCACCAAGGACGAGACCACCATCGTCGAAGGTGCCGGCTCGGAAGAAGACATCAAGGGACGTATCAGTCAGATCAAGGCCGAAATCGACAACACCGATTCGGACTACGACCGCGAGAAGCTCCAGGAGCGTCTCGCCAAGTTGTCCGGTGGCGTGGCCGTCATCAAGGTTGGAGCTGCAACGGAAGTTGAGCTCAAGGAAAAGAAGCACCGCATCGAAGACGCAGTCTCGACCACGAAGGCGGCCATTGAAGAGGGCGTTGTGCCCGGCGGTGGTGTGGCATTGCTGCGCAGCCAGGCCCGCATCCTCGAAGCGGCCGACAAGCTGAGTGGTGACGAGGCCACCGGTGCGCGCATGGTCGCCAAGGCCGTCGAAGCACCTCTCAACCAGATCGCGGTGAACGCCGGTCTTGAAGGTGGCGTCATTGTCGACAAGGTCCGCAATCTGAAGAAGCCCACCGAGGGCCTGAATGCCGCCACCGGCGACTATGAAGACCTCATCAAGGCTGGCGTCATCGACGCGGCCAAGGTGACCCGCTCGGCGCTGCAGAACGCGGCTTCCATTGCTGCGCTCTTCTTAACGACCGAGTGCGTCATCGTTGACAAGCCCGAAGAGAAGGTCAGCGCCATGCCCGGCGGTGGCATGGACGACTACTAAATCGTTTTTCTGGAAGTTAGATGTGATGACCGTGGGGCCTTCGGGCCCCACGGTTTTCTCGTTGAATGAGAGGGGAATCACACCACGGAACAAGCCGTAGCATTGGACTATGTCGCCCACCGAGCCCCTCGTTCCTTCCCGCGGTTTAAACGTCATCCACCTCTTTTGTCACCCCGAGCACGAGGTCGACACGGGCGCCGTACGTAAGGCGGTCGACGACGCGGTGGCTTCGGGTCTCCAGGTCGTCACGGCGGCCATCATGGGCGCCAAGGCCGACTCGTGCTTCATGGCGCTGGGCGAAGATCTTTGGGAACTGCGAAAGTTCCAAACGGGGATTCAGTCGGCCGGCTTTAGGGTGGCCGAGAGTTACGTGTCGGTAACCGAAGTCAGCGAATACGCCGCCGGAATGCCGGAGAAAATGATTCACGATCGCCTGTATCCGACCCTGCCCCCCGAGGGGAAGAAGGCCTTCTGTTTCTATCCGATGTCGAAACGACGCGGAGAGACGAACAACTGGTACGCCCTCGCCTACGACGACCGCGAACGCCTGATGCGCCAACACGGCGCGCTCGGGCGCGAGTTCAAGGGACGGGTGCTCCAGGTCATCACCGGCTCCACCGGACTCGACGACTGGGAATGGGGCGTCACCCTCTTCGGCGTGCACATTGACGATCTCAAGGAGTGCGTCTACACGATGCGTTACGACGAAGCTTCAACGCTCTACGCCGAGTTCGGTGCTTTCTACACCGGTCTCGTGGGTACGGTTGACGAAGTCCTCGACGCCACGCTCGCCTAGAACACGTTGCTAGCGTTCTGACGATGGAGAACGTTCCCGAAAAGACACTGCGGCGCTGGGCCGAGTCGCTTGCTGGCGTGGCGCGCACGGGCATTGGGTTCACGCAGAGTCAGTACGAGCGCGAACGGTTCGAGGAGATTCTGAAGATCGCCGGCGACATCAAGGTCGCGGCCGAAGTAGGACTAGGCGAAGTCCTCGATAGTGGTGGCTACGTCGACGAATGGATGAAGGAAGTCGGTGAGGGCGTGGCCGGCTATCAGACGCCCAAGGTCGCCGTTGGTGCGGCGGTCACGAATAACGAGGGTGAGTTACTACTCATTCAACGCGCCGATTCGGGATTCTGGCTCTATCCCACTGGTTGGTGCGACGTCGGCTACTCGGCACCCGAGGTGGTTGTGAAGGAAGTACACGAGGAGACCGGCTACGAGGTCGAAGTGGACCGTCTCATCGGAATCCTTGACGGGATGCGACTCGGTTCATCGCGGATCCCCCTCTATTCTCTGCTCTTCTTTTGTCACGCCGTTGGCGGGGCGATGAACATTCATCCGCTGGAGTGTTCGGACGCCGGATGGTTTACGCGCGACAACCTCCCGTCACCGATGATTGGCGCCGAGCGTTGGGCCGGACCAATCTTTGACGCCATCGACGGTGCTACCCGCGACGTCTTTTACGACGACCTCCGTCGGCCCGTCTGGAGGGGTGACCAATGAATGTACGCGTCGACATTGTCGAGGAGTCCAGCGACGACCTCGTGCAAGGCCTGAATCAACTTCTGCCTCAGTTGTCGACGACGGCTCCGCCATTGACGTCGGCCCAGGTGAACGAACTCGTTCAATCGGATGCGGCCATCGTCTTCGTCGCTCGAGACGGCGAAAACATCGTTGGTTCCTTGACACTCGTGGTCTTTGCCATTCCCACCGGCGTGCGTGCATGGATTGAGGACGTCGTCGTTGACGAATCGGCCCGTGGGATCGGTGTCGGCGGGGCGCTAACGCTGGCCGCTATTGAAGAGGCGCGACGTCGCAACGTGCGCTCCATTGATCTCACAACTCGACCGTCGAGAGAGGCGGCGAACCGGCTGTACGCGCGGCTTGGATTCGAGCGACGTGAAACGAATGTGTTTCGGCTAAGTCTTGATTGAGTGAAAGTATCACTTTATGTGATACAATTGGTCGGTGACCGATTCTCAGAAGTACGCAGTTTCCTTTCGACTTGATGTTGAGGCACAGCACAATCTGAATCTCTTGGAAGCTTCCGGACTCTCACGTTCCGAAGCCATTCGCAAAGGTCTGCAGGTTGCTGCAGACCAGTTGCGTCGTAGCGAGATCATCTACGCCGAGGCGCAAATGGTCGCCAGCGACCAGCAGGACCGTGAGGAGATGCTTGAGATTGCGGCATTCATGGAGTCACTCCGTGTTGAGGGGTGACATCTTTCACTTCCGTACGAATGACGCAAGCGGGCACGAACAGCGTGGTCCACGTTTTGGCGTCGTCGTGCAATCCAACGCCTTGAGCCCGCTGTCGACGGTGATTGTTGCGCCTACCTCTCGAAGCGCACTCGACACACATTTCCGACCTGTCATCAACATTGAGAGCGGGCGGACCAAGGTGCTCGTCGAGCAAATGACAGCAGTCGATGCTCGACGTCTCGGCGATGTTGCTGGTCACGTGACCATCGAAGAAGAGTGGGCAATCGACGAAGCAATTGCGCTCGTCGTAGGTCTCGCCTGACGGACCTCTACGTTTCTACATAGTCGCGGTAGTCGAATCTGTGTCGGCTGACCCCGTACAGGGCATCGAGGGAGGTCTCGGTAGCCTCTTGCACTATGGGTGGGAAAACTGCACTACGAGTCGTCGGAGCGTGTCTACTCATTGCCTCCGTCTTGACTGTGAGTTGGCTAACGGTTTCCAACACGAGCGCTGAACGAACGGCGGAGCGACTATGCAACGTCTCGACGCTCGCGGTCAATCAGACGAGCAGCGGCGGCCTCGGCCATGCGTGGCTGGTCCTCATTTTTCGGAACACGAGCAACGCCGCGTGCAAGATCTTCGGCTACCCGTCGATCACCGTGCAGCTCGGAAGCGGACCGTTCTCGAATCAGAACGGTCCTGCCAAGAGGTCGAAACCGGGATCAACGGTAAGGGCGATGGATCGAATCGACGTTTACGGCGGAGGCCTCACTGGCAGCGTTGCCAACCAACACCTCACGCTTCCTGTCGTATCGCTGAAGCCGCACGCAGGCTGGGCTTCATCGGTCGTCGGCTGGAGCCCAGAGGGTGGAGGTAAGGCATGCCCATGGTTCCGTTCGTTCACTTTCGGTTGGAGGGGAAATCAATTGAATCTGCGAACCGGCCCGGGTCCGCTGTGCGGTCAGATTGATGTGACACCGTTTGTTCCAGGGAACACTGGGGATTACACGGAAAGTGGTTGATGGGGTTTCTACCAAAACTCACTATAAAAACGTGTACAGGTTCCAGTTGAAGTGGTGGCGCGGAATCTAGTTCGTGGTCTTATGTTACGACTGAGGACTTCTCAAAGGCCACAGGCGGACGTGTCCCCGGGGCTCAGCGTTCGCCAGCGGCATTGCTCGTCTGCGCCGTGTGGCGCCAGGCGGAGCCGCCCGCCAGTTCCACTAGTTCGGCGATGTCTGACACCAGAGGCGTCGGGAGCCTCCCCACGTCGAACCATTCGAGCCCCGTAAGTTCACTGTTCGCGTGCGTCGTCGGCGTCGGCGCCTTTACCCGTGCTACGAAGCACACGTCGACGTGGCGCACGGGCGCTGCTGCCGTCCCACACTGGTAGGTGGACAGGTTCGCGTCGAGCGGCGTCCGATGTACCGTCACCGGCAATCTCGACTCGTCGAACAGTTCCCTCTCCGCCGCCGCGGACAGGTCGACGTCGCCGCGCTCCAGGTGCCCGCCGAGCAGCCCCCACCTCAGGTAGCGCCGGTGACGTGCGAGCAGCACCCGTCCACCTAAGTCGACGACGAGGACACTCGCCACGAGGTGTGCATCTCCGCGCTCGCTCTCGAGCACCTCGCGCGCGGCCCGCCACGTCGTCTCACGCCCCTCTGGCACCGCGCTCGACTCGAGCAGCGTGCGCGCCAGACGCCACTGCTCATTCGCGCGTAGGGTCTTCGGCCGTCGCGCTTCGGCACTCATCGCTGACGATGCTGTTCCGAAATGGCGCACTCGCGCTTCGTGACCGGTGGGGTTGAAATCCTCACGAGTCTCATCTTGTCACCGGCCGCTCCGGTACTTGATCTCATGATGTTGAAACCGAACTGTCGATTTTCCAAGCTTTCCTCAGGTTGGATGGATACCCTAATGTCCCCTTTACACGGAATATGAGATGTGTATTGGTATTCGTTAGTGGACTGCGATCCTGGTTGCTGTCATAATTTCAGTCAACCTTGAAGAGGTGGTCGCAACACGCGAGAGGCGATCGAGGGCTACAACGAGCTCATGGTTGAATTTGGAGAGGCGGCGCCTGAACCAATTCTGTGGGTGAAGCAGCCAAGATCGGACTCTGACGAGACCGTCGCCAAAACGCGAGAGACAAATGTGTGTCAGGCGATGCTCCAGTCGACGTTCGACTTCAAGAAGTACGATCACCCCGTGAGCTCGCCCCAAAAAGTCAATCGAGGCAGATTCAGTTCTATTTGGTTTTTGCAGTTGGGCGTCGCCTATATGGTATTGGGAGGCGCTATTACAGCCGGAATCTACGTAGTTAATGGTTTTCACCCACTTGATTCGAGTTATCGCGCAGGCCTACTGGGCGCGTCGGAAGGTTTCATCCTGATTGGGGCATTGACGCTTGTAGGAGGCTGGTTCCGCCCAAGGAACGAGGAAAAAAAGACGGGCCCATCTCGATGAGGACTTCGTAGCGAATCGCTGCTTCGGGAAGTTTCTCTGCCTCCTTTTCTTGATCGACTGGTTTCTACCGCGCACTTACGACGGCATTGTGGAGAACCGGACTTTCACTGATTGATTCGCTCTAGCGTTTTGCCAAAGCGCGTGAGACCAACGCGTATCGCCTGAGCCTCTCGATTCGGATCGGACAAGAGTCCAGTCGCTATCATTTCGACGTGACTGACGTCATTTCAACTAAGCGCCTGCTACTGCGACGTTGGATTGAGAGTGATGTTGCGCCGTTTGCGGAGATGAACGCAGATCCGAGCGTGATGCAATTCTTCCCATCGCTGATGTCTGCCGAACAATCTCGCGACATGGTAAAGAGAATTGAATCGCAATTCGATGATTGGGGTTTTGGACTTTGGGTGGTTGAGGTCGATGGTGTATTCGCCGGCTTCACGGGGCTCAACGTGACGAAATTTGAGACCCCAATTGGCCATCACGTTGAGATTGGATGGCGCCTCGCACGATGGGCGTGGGGTAGGGGCTACGCGACGGAAGCGGCGAACGCTGTTGCACGACATGGATTTGAAAGTCATGACTTACCCGAGATCTTTTCCTTTACCACGAAGACAAATCTGCGCAGCGAGGAAGTCATGCGGCGAATTGGAATGCATCGTCGTGCGGATCTTGACTTCGACCACCCGAATACACCGGGTTGGTGGGGCCAACCTCACATCGTCTACCAGCTCAGCATCGATGTATGGCGCGAATCCGTGGGTGCACGTCTGAATGCCTGACATTGGAAGGTTGCTTTGTATCGCGACGCGAAAGGCGATTATCTGCCGGGCTCCGCGGAGGACGGGACATTTCACCTTCGTGTGGCTGTAAGAATCGTCCCATGGAAGTTGAAGAATTGGGCGTTCGTCACAAGGAAGTGGTGGTTGCTCTTTGGCGCCAGGCTGGACTCACTCGGCCCTGGAACTCCCCCAACGACGACTTTGATCGGGCGACGACCGGTAATTCGTCCGCCGTGCTCGGCGCCTTCGTTGACGACGTACTCGTGGCAACGGTCATGGTTGGCCACGACGGTCATCGTGGTTGGGTGTACTACTTGGCAGTCGACAATTCGAAACTGAATACTGGACTAGGGGCGACGATGATGAGTGCGGCCGAAGAATGGGTTCGACGAAGCGGCGTACCAAAGATCCAATTGATGGTCCGCTCAGACAATAGTGAAGTTCGGAACTTCTATTTGCATCGCGGCTACGTCGAGTCCGACGTCACTGTCTACGGGCTTCGCTTCGATGCATAGCGAGGTATTTGACGACTGACGACAGGTGTATCCCCAGACTTTGGGTCAAGTGAATGCGCCCGCGCTCTACTGGCCGCAGAGCTGGCTTCGGTCGTTGACGTTGTCGCTCCATTTAGGGCATTACGACCATTCCCGAGCAACGGCCCCCGCTTAGCGACTCGTTCACATTGGTCCTCGTAGCAGTGCACTTGTAGTCTCCTCACTGTGATTGAGATATCGAGATTCCGACTTCGTGAAGGTCAAGACGTGGACGAGTTTATTGACATTGACGCGGCGTACCAAACCGACTTCGTGTATCAGCAACCCGGCATTGTGCGACGCGTAGTTGCCCACGACCTCGGTGGCGAGTGGATCGTCATCACAAACTGGCGATCAAAGAAGGATGCGCAAAATGCCCAGAGCACAACGTCGTTGTCGGACGTCGCCGTACGATTCGAGTCAGCAATTGAACGAGCGACGCCAACGTCGGAGTACTTTAAGGCGCTGGCGCGCTGAGTGCCTTACTGCTGGACCAACATGAGAAAGTTGCCTTCGGGATCCTCAATCGCCGCGAGACTCTGGCCGTTGGGCAAATCGAAAGGGGCCATGACCTCCTTACCGCCAAGTTCGATGACGAGCTCGAGTGAGGTCCGTAGATCCCCTACTTGGAAGTAGAGCGAGACGCCTGGGACCAAACCGGTCTGGATGTGGCCGGCCGGGCCTGCATCGGGGGCGCCGATGCCCGCTTCGAATGACATGAAGGGGCCTTCCCCAATTTCCCAGTTAAACAATTTCGAATAGAACGCTCGCTGTTTGTCAGCGTCCACGGCAACGATTGCCCAGTGGACGAGTGGTCGCGGCCAGTCGGAGGTCATCTCCCAACGATAGTGATGCGCTTCGTCCGTGACGACGGGGAACGTCGCCTTCCTTCGCCGAGAAGAGTCTTTGCCACAACTAATTGACGAAACGCCTCAAGGCACCCACCAGATGATGCGTAGGTTTGAGCCCATATTCGTGCGCTCGCTCGACGCGCTTCGTCGGTCGTTGCAGGCGGATTCCTTCGCTGAGGGGCGCATCACCGACGTCCGTGTGCGTCGCGTGACGTTCAGTGAATCGTCGGGCGACTTGTTGGCGTTCCCCGTTCACTCGTCGCGTGGAGACGTCGTCATCGTTTCGCACCACGGACACGACATCGAGTTCGCGACCCACCACGTCAACAGTCGTGGTGGCAATCCGAGTCCAGTGATTGAGAAGGCGCCTTAATGTCGAGCATCGTCGCGTAACTCGAACGCAGTGGAGCGAATAGAGAAGCTCTGCGGCGAGTGAATTAGTGCAGAACAATTGACAGGGTAGTGGACATGTGCTTGTATGCCGTTATGGCAATTGCCAGAGTCCAAGTCGTATCGGTACCGGTGAGCGATCAGGACCGCGCCAAGGAATTCTATGTGAACGTTCTCGGCTTCGAATTACTCCAGGACACGTCGATGGGTCCGGGGATGCGCTCGATACAAGTCGCTCCGCCTGGATCCGAGGCGCCCCACGCGCCTGTCACGTGGTTCGACACAATGCCCGCGGGGTCGCTGCGAGGTCTCGTCATCGACACTGCCGATCTCGAGGCGACCGGGGCCCAGATCACCGCTACGGGAGTGACATTTAACGGCACGATTGATGAGCAGTCGTGGGGCCGCTTTCTTACGTTCGACGACCCCGACGGCAACGGCCTCATCCTTCGCCAGCCAACTTTGATGGATTGAAGTGAGGCGAGTCGGTACCTAATGAAAGCAGAGAACAACTGATGACAATCAATACACCGGTGACGTACGTCTGGCCTTCGCTCGCGGCTCACGATACACGCGCGCTCGTCGACTTCTACGTCGCAGCCTTCGGGTTTACCATTGCCGCACTGTACGGCGACGGGGACAGTGTTGAACATTGTGAGTTGGAGTGGCCACTCGGCGGCGGCATCATGCTGGGTGATTTCAAGGAAGGCAGCGACCACCCGTGGGCGCTGCAGCCCGGAACGTTTGGCGTGTACGTCGTAACCGACAATCCCGACGCACTTCATGAACGTGCCGTCGCCGCGGGCGCTACGGTGATCCGGGCCCTCAACGATACCGACTACGGATCGCGCGAGTTCTCGGTGAAGGACCCCGAGGGAAACCGGTGGTCGTTTGGTACTTACCGAGGGGCATCGAATTCACCTCACTCGTAAGGTTTGCGACCGTGGGTCGCGTCCAGTATTGTCGCGTTCACTATGACTCCTCGCGTGACTGACGTGACCCTCCCTCCGATGCGACTGGCCGGGCTGTCCGGTGAGTTCGTGAGTGCGATGCAACCGAACTCCGACGCTCACATCGTCATTCCGCAGCTCTGGGACCGACTCAATGGACTCGCGAATCAGGGCGGGGACCACCATCGCTGGTCGGCCGGCCTCATGAACGACGCCGCCTTGGGAAAAATGATCTATACGGCAGCCGTGCGCCTCGACGACGAAGAGGTGGCCTCCGACGAGCTCGAGATCGTGGACTTCCCCGGTGGGTCGTATGTGGGATGTGAGCACGTCGGCTCCCTCGACACAATCGGCGAGACAACGGCGTGGTTCTATGCCACGTATCTACCCACGTCGGGACGCGTATTGCGCGGCGGGATACATGTTGAGATTTACGACGAACGCTTTGATCCCCATTCGAGCGATTCAGTCGTCGTTATCTGCGCCCCAATTGAGCCATAGATCCACCAACGACACCCGAACGCCGACCCGTATGTCTCCGCTCTTCAATGGGCCAATGCAAATTCGATGTGTGAAATGAGGGCCAACTGTAACTCGACCGAATCGACCTGGAAACGAGTGAAGTCCTCGTCGCGATTCAACCGCAGATCGGCGAAGATGCCCGAAGGATCATCATGGAAGTGCAAGAACGGCTTCGACTTTCTATAGAAGACGCCGGGACTCTTTTCAACGAGTTCGACGTATGCTCGAATTCGTCGCAGCAACGGCTGGAGTTCAGCGAGAGTCGATTGCGTTGCGTGTTTCATGAGTGCGAGTGTACCGACGCATCCTTCGACAAAGTATCGATTCAGCGACACCGTCCACATTTGAGGAAACTCTCAGTCGTCAAAGCCCTGTAACGAACTTACAATGAGGAACATGTCAAGTCGTCGCCCCGGCGAAGGTCGATACTCGCATCTGGAACGTGAACAGCGGTGGCAGCTTCGAGCGATACCCGCCAACGCAACGAACGAACGATTAATCATTGATCGCTACATCCTCGACACGTCCCTTCGACTTCGGATGATCGAAGAGCCCGAAGGCGCTGTCTACAAATTGTGTCAAAAGGTTCGCACCAATGCGGATCAGCCCGAAAGGGTCAAGATCACGAACACCTATCTCACCGCTAATGAATTCGATCTGCTCTGCATTCTGCCGTCGAGGATCATCGCGAAAAATCGTTGGACGGTCACTTGTGGGGGCCTGGACTATGCGGTGGACGAATTCAGAGGTCGCCACGAGGGATTAGTACTCGCGGAGCGCCAGTTAGGCGAGGGCGAGAGTCGACTCGACGCGCCCGAATTCGCAGAGATCGAGGTGACGCACGACAATGAGTATTCGGGAGGTTGGCTCTCGAACGCGACTGACGCAGAGATCCATCGACTAATTAGTACGGTCTCGGGTGCCTGACGAATCCCGTGATCAGCAACGACACGTGAGGTTAAATGCTTGAGGCGCTGGATCGGCGGTATGTCTCGGGAGACAATGTCACGGTCACGCGTGCCGACGACGTCGAACAATTTCGTCACGGAATGGTCACGCATCGGGCTACGCGTGTCGAACATCGATTTGTGGGATGCGCGAATGCCTGATCCGCATTTCGTTAGTTCCGAGCCGCTTCGCATCGTTGTCCAAGGTGCATCCGGAAGTGGCAAGTCATCGCTAGCGACGGCCCTCGCCGCATCCCTCGGTGTTCCCCAACTTGAGCTCGACTCGATTTACCATCAACCGGGATGGTCGTCCCTCGATGTTGTTGAGTTCCGACGTCTGGTTAGTTTGTTCGCGGATGAGCCAGCCTGGGTCGTAGACGGGAACTACAGCCAGGTACGCGACCTTTTGTGGTCGCGGGCAAACATCATTGCGTTCATTGATCTGCCACGTCGCGTCGTCATTGCCCGCCTTGTCAAAAGAACCCTTCGCCGGATGTTGCGCCGCGAGAACCTCTGGAACGGTAATCGTGAGTCGCTTCGCAATCTCGTCTCGACGGATCCAGTGCGGAACATCATCCTCTGGTCATGGCTCACTCACGCCAAGTACCACGAGGTCGTTCCTAACGAAGCGAAGCGTCACGCGAGCCACGCGAGAGTCCTGACGTTGCAAACGGCAAGTGAGGTTGAGGCGTTTCTTCGAACCGTGCGTTCATTCGATTGAGTTCGGCGATGTATCTCCGGGCGCGACTTGCGAGTAACGCGCAACTTTGTCAAGCTCGCGTGCGCCACTAGGGGTGTACGCGAGCTCATTGTGGACGGGTAGTCGGACGACCATATCCGTACCGAGGCGCCAAATCGAACCGTCAAATCCCGACGAATTGTCGCAATGTTCTTCATCCGCGGGGTCGGGGAGTTCAGGCTCCAAAGGATGGCCGACGACCGTGGAGCCGCTTGATATCTCGGTCCGACCAAAGCAAGTATCGCCAATTCGACGCGGCGCAATATCCCAGCCGGGCGATGATCCGTCAGTGAACTTCGGTAGTCTCGGAACATGTCCCGCGACGTTGACTTCTATGCGAACGCAATCCAAATGCACGCAACGCAGCTCGCCGACGACGCGCGTGATCATCTCGACGAGCAAGTTGAACACTGCCCAGGATGGAGGGTGGCCGATGTACTCCAACACCTAATCGAGGTGTATTGGTTCTGGACGACCGTCGTAACTGAACGACTCCAGGACCGCCCAGAGTTGGGGCGCCCAACGACTGTCGCCCGCGATGACCTTATTGACGTCTTCGATACGTCAGCGCAAAAGTTAGTCGCGGCACTTCGTGAGACGAATCAGAAGGAGGAGGTCTACACGTGGGCGCCTTCACAGCACAACGTTGCCTTCGTGACTCGTCATCAGGTGCAGGAGATTGTGGTGCATCATTGGGACGTCGGTCACGCGATCGGACGAGTTGTGAGAATCGAACCTGATGTTGCCGCCGACGCGGTCGATGAATTTCTGACATTCTCCGTTTCCAATGCAGCCGACCCAGCCGATCCACCTCGACCGGCGTTGGGCGGCCCGCTCGGACTAGCGAGTAGCGACGTTGACGTCAGTTGGACCGTTGACGACGACGTCGTTCCCGGGACTATTCGATTTTCCACGGGCGTGAGCGAGGGGGTTCCCGTACTCACCGCCACCTCGTCAGACCTGTTGCTATGGCTGTACTCGCGCGTTGAACTGCCAAGTGATGCGGCAGCACACGAGCGGGGTCGACGACTGAGGGCGCTGTCCTTTACGGATTGAAGCGGTCGCCAACGCGGGTGACGCATGTCGCGCTTCTCCGGCTCGAGACCTAGTCAACAATGCGAACGTTCGAACCATAGAGATCGGGCCGGCGGTACTGCATCACGGCAATTTGTTGGCGCCGACGAAGTACTTCGTCGAGGTCAATGGTGGCAATGATCACTTCTGGCTCATTGGTGACGGCCTGACTGAGAACAACGCCCCAGGGGTCGACGATCATCGAGTGGCCGTAAGTGGCGATTCTTTCACTGGTCGTGCCGACCTGGGCCGCCGCGACGACGAAGGCGTGGTTCTCGATTGCGCGAGCGCGAACGAGGGTGTCCCAGTGAGCCGCTCCCGTGAAGGCGTTGAAGGCCGCCGGCACGGCGAAGATTTCAGCACCGGCACTCGCCAATGCTCGATACAACTCGGGAAAGCGTACGTCGAAGCAGATTGTCATGCCGAGTGCGAAGTGTGGCAGATTCACCACGACGAGATTGTCGCCCGCGGCGATAACGTCGGACTCTCGGTGAACAATTGCGCCGGGCACGTCTACATCGAAGAGGTGAACTTTACGGTAGGTCGCGACAATGTCGCCCTCCGGGTTCAACAACACACTCGTATTGAAGAACTTGCCCTCGATCGGCGAGCGCTCCAAGAGACTCCCGAGGTGCAACGTCACGTTTCTGGTACGGGCCACATTGGCCATTCGAGTGGTGGTTGGCCCGGGCACTGTTTCGGCCACGCGTGCGAATTCACTTGGCGGACCGAGGTAATTGAAGTACTCGGGAACCTGTACGTACTCTGCCCCCTGTTCGACAGCGACGTCAATGAGTTCAATGGCGCGCTCGACGTTGTGGTCGACGTCGGATCCAGAGGACAGTTGTACGGCGCCTACGGTGGCTCGCCTCACGTCTTCTCCCTTCAACAGTTCCTTTCTCGCAACCTACAGGGAACAACTGCGTCATCATCGGTGACTGCGACCGTGGTTCCCCAAATAGAGTGTCGGACATGGCCCCGGCTTCGACTGGCAATTTCGTAACGGTCGAATTGGTCTCGCACGAGTCACGCCCGATTCTCGAGAATATGCTGCAGCTCTACCTGCACGATCTGTCGGAGTTCCGCGGGAGTGTGCCCGATCAACACGGTCGATTCGGAAGCGATAACCGCTACGCCTCGTACTTCACGTCTTCCGATCGATGTGCGTATGTCGTTCGTCACCTCAACCAGCCATCGGGATTCGCGCTCGTGCGTGGGCTTACCGAACGTCGGCGCGTGGTGGGCGGATTCTTTATCGTTCGCTCACTTCGTCGACACGGTCTTGGTCGCGACGCCGTGCTCGCACTGCTCCAACGTCACCCGGGACCTTGGGAGATTGCATTTCAGGAAGAGAATCCTCGCGCCGCCACGTTTTGGCGCAGCGTTGCTTCAGAACTCTTGGGTGACCATTGGAGCGAGGAACGTCGCCCCGTACCCAACAAGGCACACCTGCCCAAGGACGTTTGGATCACGCTTGACTCACGCACGCTGTAGGTGTGCGATTCGTCGGTGATATCTAGATTCTCTAGAGCACTCCACCGCGCAATAGTCCAAGTTCCTCTCGGGCGTCGCTGACGTGATGTTCGCATTCGTGGACTGGCATAGAACTTGCCGACGAGATCGTTATCTCAATTGGTGTGCACTTGCTGTACACGAGACCGCGTTCTTCAAACATCGCTGGGAGCGCGGCCACGGTCTCTGTGAAGAGGTATGCCACGACTTGGAGTTCGACCGCAATAACAGTGGGCGCATCTTGGGTGCAAGAACCCAGATCGACGGGCTCGTCACGAAGGATTGCGCTGCCGACGGGCAGGTCAACAGCGGCCCAGAATGGCGCGCTCTCGAATGCTCAACACGACGTCTCGTACGTGGCCGCCGTATTCGGTCGGAAATCGACTCTCATAACTTGTTGGTCGATTACGAACGAGTGATTCGGCCCGTCCGATGACGTTGATGACGGAATTGACGGCACGGCCCAGACGATCAGGACTACCCGCATGGGACATCGGCGCCCAAGTGACGTCGCAGAGCGAGCAATCGGACGTTTGAATGGTGGTGTGTTCGAACGCGTCGTTCTGATTGCCCCAGGTTGTGCCGCCGAGCGAACGTTGCAGCAAACTCACGATGTCGGTTCTGAGGCGCTCCATTCGTAGTGCCGAACGATCTCGGCAACCTCAATCTCGTAGTCCTCGTAGAAACGCGATTGCCCCAAAGCCTGTGCCGTGCGATGCTCGGGCATCTCGCGCCACGCGTCGAGCATCGTCATACTCTGGAAGTACGACACCGTGATACCCGCTCGCGACGAGGCATCGCGGTAGCTTGCGTGACTGATGTAGCCGGGCATCGTGACGACCAGTCGGTCCATCCGGTCCGACCACTCTGCGTAGTCGGATAACGAATGATCTGTTCGCGTTGAGCGGAAAATGCAGACTACGTGTCGGTGAGCGTCCATCAGGGGATCGTACAACGACCATTGGCGTTTTCGATGCGAGAGATTCGGTAGCGTTCATTCATGGCCCACACGCCCGATCGCTATTCGCACGGTCATCACGAATCAGTGTTGCGGAGTCACGTGTGGCGGACCGCTCAGAACTCCGCCGCATTCGTGCTGCCCCATTTGCATCCGGGCGATGCCCTGCTTGACGTTGGTTGTGGACCAGGAACCATCAGTATTGACCTCGCGCGCATTATCGCGCCCGGAAACGTGGTCGGCATCGACCGAGCGAATGACGTGATTGAACGGGCGCGCGCTGCAGCGAAGTCGAGCGGGGTCAAAAATATTGAGTTCCATACCGACGACGTGTACGGCCTTTCGTTCGAAGATGACCGCTTCGATGTGGTCTACGCCCACCAGGTTCTCCAACACTTGACGAATCCGGTGGCCGCACTGATTGAGATGCGGCGCGTTCTTCGGCCCGGCGGGCTCCTCGCCGTTCGCGACGCCGACTACAGTGCCTTCTCGTGGTCACCGTCCGACCCTCGGCTCGACCGCTGGCTGGAGCTCTATCACGAGATCACGGTGCGCAACGGTGCCGACGCCGACGCTGGCCAACATTTGGCATCGTGGGTCTCTGATGCCGGATTCTCGTCCGTCGAGTCATCGTGCTCCACGTGGACCTTTGACGAACCCGACGAACGCTCCTGGTGGGGAGGACTGTGGGCGGACCGCATTGTGCAGAGTGAGTTTGCGAATCAGGGTGTTGAGTATGGGTTCACGACGCTCCAGGAACTTTCATCATTGAGCTCGGCGTTTCGGGCCTGGTCAGATTGCGACGATGGCAGATTCAAGGTCGAACACGTTGAGGTACTGGCAAAGAAATAGTTACGTCAGTTGATTGCGCTGAAGTGCGGATTGCAGATGAGTCCAACCTTCTGCCCGGAAGGATTCACGAATGACGCCAACGTGATGCCATCACCGACATCCTGTGGTGCTTCGTGGACGGTACCTCCCGACGCCTCGGCTTCGGCCATTGCGGCCGCCACGTCGTCAACTCCCCAGTAGGTCGTGGGGCCGCCATCTTCGTCTGAGGCAACGAGGCCGAGTTCGTAGCCACCGACGTTGAATCCCACGTAAAACGATTCATCGAAATAGGGGCCGAAGCCCAGAAAGGTTGACCACCATGCCTTCGCCGCGACGAGGTCGGTTGAGGGATAGATAAGAGATCGAAGACCTTTGAGGTGAGTTGACATGTCGTCAAGGTAGCAAAGTCGTGTCACAAATGCTTTTTGGCGCTTCACCTCAGTTCGTTCGGGGTTGAAACGAATTGACGAGTTCCAGGATGTCTACCCTTGCTGGGGGCGATGGAACAGCGGCACAAGGGCGCCTCCATCGACCAATCCCAAGGCATCTTCGAATCCCGCCGCGACCGCGAGCATCGTAGGTTCGCTTCCCGGCCGACCAACGATCGCCAGTCCCACCGGAAGTCCTTCAATAAGACCCATGGGCACCGTGGCAATCGGCCATCCAGCAATCGCCGCGGCGAGGGTCACTTCCGACCACCTCGCACTCCCACTCCCACCGAGCACGAGGTCGTTCTTCCACGCCGGACTGTAGCAAGGTGCGATGAAGCAGTCGGCGTCGTTGAGGGCCGGATCAAGACACGTCGCGACGGCCCACGCGACGTTGCGCGGACGTGCTTCCTTGTACTTCTCACTTTCACGACCACCCGTGGCGAGGGCTTGGACAAGGAACTCGTGACCGAAGAATGGCAACTCGACACCGGCGTGTTCGTTTTCGAAGCTGATGACGTCCGCGAGCGACGATGGTCCTACGCCACCGCGCCGCGCCAGGAATGCCGTGAGATCGTCCGATAGTTCGCTGAGCAAGACGGTCAATTCATCGGTTCCAACCAATTCGTTGGCCTCGGCAACTTCAATCTCGAAGAACGTCATTCCCGCCTCCGACGCAATGCGAACAGCGTCGAAGAAGAGAGCGTCAGTGGCGGGATGACCAGTGACAAGATTTTTCGCCACGGCGATTCGTGCGTCGCCTGGACCGCGTTGAACGCGGTCCAGCACACCGTCTGTCGCGGACAAGATTTCGTAGAGCGCCGCGACGTCGGCGATCGTGCGGGCCATTGGTCCCGCGCTGTCCTGGCTGGCCGAAATGGGGATGACGCCCTCACTGGGGACGGTGCCCACGGCCGGTTTGATCCCCGCCACACCGTTGAGCGACGCCGGACACGTGATTGAGCCATCGGTTTCTGTTCCCACAGCGAGGGGCGTGAGTCGCGCGGCGAGCGCGGCCCCCGATCCCGCCGATGACCCTCCGGCACATCGATCGAGGCGGTAGGGGTTGAGAGTGAGCCCTCCCACGGCGGACCAGCCGCTCGTGGAGAAGGGCGAACGCATGTTGGCCCACTGCGAGAGGTTGGTTGCGCCGAGAATGACGAGGCCCGCGTCGCGAAGTCTCGTGACGAGTTGAGCGTCCTTTGGTACCGGTCGATTGAGCAGTGCCGTTGAGCCGGCAGTTCCCGGTAGTCCTACGGCTTCGATGTTGTCCTTCACGACAATCGGCACACCGTGGAGTTGGCTGCGCACATGACCCGCGGCGCGTTCGTCATCGAGTCGTTTCGCCACAGCAAGAGCATCCGGGGCGAGCGCGAGGATGCTACGAAGTTCAATCTCGGTGCCTGGCGCATCGAGTTCACTGATCCGCTGGATGAGCGCCTTGACGATTTCTACTGAGACAATTTCACCGGCATCCATAAATCGGGCCAATTCGAGCGCCGATGCCGTGCAGAGGTCTGAATTACTGAATGTCACGGTTCTCCTTCGACGTCGCCGACGCTAACACTCAGCAGCGTTTTCTTCTCCGTACGTGATCTTCCACTACGCGTTCATCGGGACCTCAGAACTAAGGTCCTTCAATGGTGAAATTGAGAAACAAGACGGCTGACGAATTGGCCGCGTGGCTCCCCGGCATGTTCGAGCACTACGTCGCCGAGCGAATCAGGGCCGGCGAAGAGTCGGCGTCGGCGCAGAGACTTTCCCTCGTCCAGCGTAACGAGCTCTTTCCCAATGATGTTCCAGCTACCGACCAATTCATCATGAACGTCATCGACGATGATCGTGTCGTCGGAACGATGTGGATTGGACGACCGCTCAGCGGTTCGCGCGAAACGTGGTTCGTCTTCGACGTCGAGATTGGCAAGGAGTTTCGAGGTAAGGGCATTGGTCGCGCCGCGATGGAGGCCGCCGAGGAGTGGACCCGTGATCGAAATGGAACGCGCCTCGAACTCAATGTGTTCGGGCCCAACCTGAGCGCGCGATTGCTCTACGACTCGTTGGGCTACGAAGTGATGGCGACGGCAATGTTTAAGGATCTTTGACCAGTAGCGTTACCTTCCTTCCAATGTCGACGATCCACTTGTCGGATTCGGTGCCGGTCGCCGGAGTTGCTGACACCAAGAATAGGGCCGCCCAGGTCGCCTAAAATGAGCGAGTGAGTGAAGCGCCGGTAGTGCATTGACTACTTTGCTCGGCGCATTCGATCAGACATGGCAACCGTTCGTTCTCATCCTCGGATTGATCCTCATCGGACACTGCGCCACGTGCGACAATCTCTTCGAATCGCTCGGCGCTCAACTCTCCAGCCTTCCCGGCGGGGGTATAGCCCTTCTGGTTTCGATGTTGGCATTGGTTGCGGTTGTGACGGCCACGTTGAACCTCGACACGTCGGTGGTGTTCGTCACGCCGATTGTGCTCCACGCCGCACGACGGCGCGGCGTTGATGAACGTGCATTTCTCTACGGCTCAATATTCATGGCGAACGCGGCTTCCTTACTACTGCTGGGTTCGAATCTCACCAACATCCTTGTTTTCACTGGGCGACACGTGCGCGGTGACGTTTTCGCTCGAACGATGTTTCCCGTGTGGATCTCGTCAATCGTCCTTACCGCAGTGATAGTGATTATCTGGAATTGGTCGAGCTTGCGGACTTCGACGCCCGTCACTACCGACGACGTTGCGCAATTTCAATTTGGGGCCGGTCTGTTTGGCCTGGGCGCGGCGACGGGATTGATGCTCTTTCTTTCCAACCCCGCACTCCTCGTCTTGGGCGTTGGTGTCGTCGCCGAAGCCGTTGAGATCTTCTGGCTGCGTCGCGCGAAGGCCCGCGCCGTCGTTGGCGCGGCAAATATACCGCTCCTGGCGAGCCTGTTCAGTTCCGCGCTCATCGTTGCAGTCGTGGCTCGGGTGTGGGCCTTCCCGGCCCATCTGATGGCGACTGCCGGTCCGTGGGCGACGGCGGCGATCGGTGCCGGTTCGGCCAACGTGATCAACAATCTCCCCGCGTCGGCCCTGCTGTCCTCCACGTTCCCGTCGCATCCGTACGAACTCCTACTCGGATTGGACCTCGGACCCAACCTCTTCGTGATTGGAGCAATGTCGTCACTACTATGGTTGCGCGTCGCGCGCCAGAACGGTGCGACGCCTTCTATTCGCACATTCAGCAAAGTCGGAGCCGTCGTTACTGCGGTGACACTAATTGCGGCCGTGTCCATCATCTCGTAGGGGTTCATTTGACGCACGGCGCCGGGCACATCGGATGAACGCTACAACTTTCGACAGAGAAGTTCACCCTTGCCCACGGTGGCAATCATTGCGTCGACGCGGTCGTCGTCGATCGCGCGCTGCAACATGTCGCCCAGATCGTTCTTATGGCTCGTTGCATTGTCGGCAATGAGAATGCCGCCCGACACTAACTTTGGAACAACAATGTCGTAACACGCTTCGTACACGTCCTTCTCGGCGTCGAGGAAGCAAAATGCAATGTTGTTGATCTCATCGGCGTGCGCGAAAAAATCCCCTTCCACGAAGTGCACCACGTCGGAAACGTTCGCGCGCTCGAACGTGTGACGAGCGAGCGCCGCCTTGGCGGGCAGGATTTCGAAGGACGTCAACGTACGTCCCATCAGGCGACAAGCCTGCGCCAACCAGAGCGCCGAATAACCGGCGCTGGTACCAATTTCGATCATTGTCCCCGGCGGTGATGAAGCGGCCCAGAGCGCAATGAAGTTGCCCGTGTCCGGCGTGATCTGGCGCAAGCGCTCTAGGTGAGCGGTTCCATCGTGGCGGTCCAGCCCGTCACGACGTTCCAAATCCTCCATGATCGCTCGCACGTTGTCGGGAATATTGTGGAACATCGGTTCTCCTTTTTACTGCGCGCCCGTGACGCGTCTCCGCGACGTGTTTAGCACGGCGTCGTTGAGTGAGGTTGGGGAGATGTCAACCTCAAGTGTTCTCGCAACACGCAATCGTCTCCTTTAACACGTCGTGCCACGGTGTTGGTTCGATTCCAAAGACGTTGCGAGTCTCTTGATCGTCAATGATGAATGGTGCGCTGAATTGGTACAGCGTCGTTGGCAGTTCACGAATCTCTCGGTTGAAAAGACCAATGATGCGCAGAACCATCGCCGGGATCTTCATTGTCGTGGGGTGGGCGACTCCCGCGACGTCGGCGATATCGTTGATGGCGCTACGAACGCTGAGCGCCGAGTTGGCCGGAACGTGCCACGCGCGACCCCACGCGCGGTCGTCCTGCGCACAGGTCACGAGCGTTCGAGCCACGTCATTGGTGTAGTTCCAACTGTGCAGTGCGTTGACGTCACCAATCACTTGACAGGTCTTACCGGCGAGGATTCGCGGCACGAGGAGTCCGAGATAGCTTTGGGCGCTCGGTCCAATGAAGTCTGACGCCCTCACTTCGATGGTGCGGATGCGTCCGTCATCGTGGGCCTGCTTTGCCCGACGCCACATGGTGGCACGCACCTGCGCCTTCTCGTAGGTTGCGCGTAGCGGATCCTGCGGTGACATTGGACCGGTGGGGGGACCGTAGGCGTAGAGGTTGCTCAGGGTGACGAGACCACTTTCGGTCGTGGTGGCAGCTCCGAGCAGTGCGTTGGCGATGGGCGGCCAGTCGGTCGCCCAGCGGTGGTAAGCGGGATTGGCACAGTTGAAGATGGCGTTCGTTCCGGTCGCGCGCGCTGTGACCGTACTGAGGTCTGAGCCGTCACCGGCGATGAGTTCGATCGACGAGTGTTGGGGACCGGTACCGCGTCGCGACAGGAGCCGAACCCGGTGACCCTGGTCGGCCAATTGAGTCGAAACGAGTGATCCGATTGCGCCGGCACCGACGATTAAATACGTCTTCATGCGACCTCCGCAGTTATGAGAGCACCGCTCTCTCAACTAGTGTGGCACAACCCGCATCTAATTGCAAGAGCACTGCTCTCGTTCTTGCGCAAAGGTCCCAGTGACCTGCGATACTGGTCCGATGAGCGACGTTCGTACCTCCAGGGCCGAGGCGCGCGTTCAACAAATCAGACGAATCAAGTCAACGTCTCGACGACTCATGGCCGAAAAGGGGGCGTCGGGACTTTCGCTGCGCGAGGTTGCGCGCGAGATGGGCGTTGTCTCCTCCGCCCTCTATCGTTACTTCGCTACGCGAGACGATCTACTGACGGCATTGATCATTGACGCCTACAACGAACTCGGTGCCTCGGCCGAGCGTGCGGCGCAACGCATCCCCCGAAACGATTCGCGTCGCCAGCTCCACGCCGCTGCCTCCGCCATACGCAAATGGGCGAGGACTAATCCCAACGAGTACGCGCTCCTTTACGGCTCACCGGTCCCCGGTTACGAGGCGCCGGCCCTCACGGTTGAACCGGCGGCACGAGTGGCGCTCGTACTTGGCAGGATCGTTGCCGATGCGTGGCGTCTCAACTCACCGGAGTTCACGCCAGTTGAGGTTGCGGGGGTGGCCGAAACGATGAAGGGCGTTCTCGAGACGCGCTCCCTCGACGACGCGATGCCCGGCGTGCCCGACCCGGTACGGGTACTGTCGTTGATGGTCTGGTCCCAGATTTTCGGCTGTATCAGTTTTGAACTCTTCGGTCATTACAAGGGATCAGTTCGCAACGCGAATCGTTTTTTCAACATCGTGGTCGACGAAGCCACCAGCCTCGTTTTGCCGCCGAACTAGAAATCTCCGAGGACATCACCGTGCAGCTCGTATTGCCACTCCACACCGATCGTCTCAATATTCGTGCGCTGAGCGTCGACGACGTCGATCGACACTTCGCATTGTTCTCCAACCCCGACGTTGTTCGCTATCTCTACGAAGAACCGTTGAGTCGTGAACAGGCTCAGGAACATCTGAAGCGCCGTTGCGTCCTCGATCTCCCCAATGAGGGCTCGTGGATTAACTTCGGTGTGGAACTCGCCGAAGACGGTGTGCTCATTGGTGAACTCGGCATCGCCAATCTTGGCGTCATCCACCGCCATTATGAAGTCGGTTACGTCTTCGATCCGGCCTACTCGGGGCAGGGCTACGCCACCGAAGCGGCGGCGATGATCGTAGAACTCGCCGTCTCTGACGAGACCGCCTACGCAGTTCTCGAAGATGAATGGCGAGCACTCCGCGGCCCCGCACCGACGTTCAACTTCCGGCCGTAGGCCGAACGGACAGTGCTCGTGCGCTACGCGGTGAGCGGCCGATTTGGGCGGAACCATTTGTATTCAATGTTCTTGGCGATTTGCTGAGCGAGCAGATCATTCAACTCTCGCGCCACGAGCCACAGTGCCAAGTCGATGCCGCTCGTGACGCCGCCGCTCGTGACGAGGTCACCGTCGTCGACAACTCGTTCGGGAACCACGTTGACGCCGAGCTCGGTCAACTCCTCGTGGGCCGAATGGTGGGTATTGGCCCGTCGACCGGTGATCGCCCCCGAGTGGGCCCAGAGCATTGTGCCCGTGCACACTCCGGCCATCACACTTCCTGAGATCGCCGACTGGGCGAGAAGAGCGGGCAGCGCACCTTTCTGGCACTCGGCCCAGGCTCCCTCCTTGGACCTCGCACTCCAACCGCCGCCCGCGACGAGGACGATGTCCGCCTCACCCGGCGTGAATGCGTCATCAGTGGCGAAGGTGAGACCACCAGCACCGCGTACCGAGTCTTGACGCGTATGGCACACGAGACGGACCGAAAAGTCCGTGGCTAGTTTCTGAGCCCTGCGAAGTACTTCGAGAGGTCCGAGGGCGTCCATTTCGACTACTCCGTCAAAGACCACGATGTCGGCCAACATGGGGCAATTCTACGACGAGGTGCTTTACGCGGACCGTTTCATGGCGATTTGTCAGTCGCTCCGCGAGGCGATGGGCATAAGGCAACACGACGATACGGTGGTTTGACAGACAGCCCCCCTCGTGCAGGAGCCCTTTGTGCGAATCGCTGATGACATCACTCACTTGGTCGGAGGCACACCACTCGTGGGTCTGCGATCGCTTGTCCCCGACGGCGGTGCCGGCGTATTGGCGAAACTGGAGTTTTTTAATCCGGCCGACAGCGTGAAGGACCGCATCGCCGTCTCCATGATTGATGACGCCGAAAAGCGAGGACTATTGAAACCGGGCACACGGTCGTCGAGCCCACGAGTGGCAACACCGGCATTGCGCTCGCGATGGTCTGCGCCGCGCGCGGTTACAAGTCGATCTTCACGATGCCCGAAACGATGAGCGTCGAGCGAAGAATGTTGCTTCGGGGCTACGGAGCGGAACTGTTCCTCACGCCGGGTCCCGACGGCATGGCCGGTGCGATCGCGAAGGCGAAGGAAATCGCTGATGCTGGGGGCTTCTTTATGCCCCAACAGTTCGACAATCCGACCAATCCCGCGATCCATCGTGCGACGACTGCGTTAGAGATTTGGGATGACACCGATGGGACCGTTGACATCTTCATCGCTGGTGTGGGCACGGGTGGCACGATCTCAGGTGTCGGCGCGGCTCTGAAGGAACGCAATTCGCACGTGCGCGTCATCGCGGTCGAACCGACTCCCGCATTCCGGCGAAGATGGACATGTCGGTCGTCGACGAAGTCATTGAAGTGGAGAACGCCGACGTCTTTCAAACGGCGCGGGCCATGGCGACGCGTGAAGGTCTCCTTGTAACCGTGCGCGGCGCACACGCGTGCCGAAGTCATCCTCACCTATCCCACGCGGTCTGGGGCCATCACGTCGCACACGCAATTTGGCGACACGATCACCATCTTCTCGCTCGATGTCTTTGGGCAATACTGCGAGTTCTGACGGGCGTTGATATTCATCCGGCGTCAACCATTGGTGAGGGGCTTTTTATCGATCACGCTCTCGGTGTCGTGATTGGTGAAACCGCAGTCATTGGTGACGACGTGACGATGTACCACGGAGCAACGCTCGGAGGGCGGCTTCTTGCGAGTGGCAAACGTCACCCCACGGTGGGCGGCCGCGTCATGATCGGCGCCGGAGCGAAAATTCTTGGCCCCATCGTCATCGGCAGTGACACTCGCGTTGGCGCCAATGCAGTAGTTGTCCGTGTTGTGGCGGCGAACAGCGTGATTGTCGGCGTACCGGGCCGAATGCTTGCGACGCACGGTCACGTCACCGGTCCGATTGAAGTTGACAGTCTGCTGGAACGCGTCCATGAACTCGAACGTCTCCGCGCCGAGCAAGAGGATTTCACGATTTAGTCGCACTCCACATCAGCCAATGTCTGATCGTGCATCGACGAGTACTATTCGCTACGGCATATCGCCACATTGCACGACCACAAAGTGAGCCTTCATTGACCAATCTGCGCGTACCGGCTCGGGTAGTACTTCTCGGATGCGGATCGGTAACGCAGTGTCTCTTACCACTATTGCTCGAACACTTCTCTCTCGACCCCACGAGCGTCACGGTCATCGAAGGTCGGTCCAACGCTGAACGTATCGCCTCCTCAATTGCCCGAGGCGTGCACTACGAACAGTTGGAAATCACGCCGGCCAATCTGGTCGCGACGCTCTCTAGCCATTTGAGCGAGGGTGACCTCCTGATCGACTTGGCCTGGAACATTGACTTGACGGAACTACTCGACTGGTGCCGCGACCACGACGTGCGCTACCTCAACACGTCCGTTGAAGTGTGGGACCCCTACCTAGATCCCGCCACAACGACGCCCCTTGAGCGCACGCTCTACGTGCGACATATGGCACTGCGACGCCAGTTGGCGCGCTGGGGCGACAACCAAGGTCCCTCAGCGGTCGTCGAACACGGCGCCAACCCCGGACTCGTCAGCCACTTCACCAAGCAAGCGCTCGTCGAAATTGCTGAAGCGATACTGCGCGACGGACTCCTCGCGGAACGTCACGACGGGATCAATGAAGCAGTACGCACGAGTAGTTACAACGTACTGGCTCAGTTACTGGACGTAAAAGTGATTCATATTGCCGAACGTGATACCCAAATCGCAGACCGACCCAAAGAAGTGGGGGAGTTCGTCAATACCTGGAGCGTCGACGGCTTCTACGAAGAGGGCGTGGCGCCTGCCGAAATGGGCTGGGGCACGCACGAAAAGTTGCTGCCCGCTCTCGCCTACGTGCACGAGGGCGAGGGTCCGCGAAATCAGATTTGTCTCGCCCAAATGGCGCACAAGACTCTCGTGCGTAGCCGTGTTCCCGACAGTGCGATTGTCGGCATGGTCATCCGCCACGGAGAGGCCTTCACGATCTGTGATCATCTGACGGTCTGGGAAGGGGACCGCGCGCTCTATCGCCCAACGGTGCACTACGCCTACTGTCCGAGCGACGCCGCGTGGGCGAGTTTCGTCGAACTAGAAGGCGGCCAGTACCGGTACCCAGAGAACCAGCGGATTATGAACGACGAGATTATTTCTGGTCGCGACGAGCTCGGAGTCTTGCTCATGGGTCATCCCTACAAATCGTGGTGGACGGGTATGTTGACCTCCATTGATGAGGCGCGCGCCGTGGCGCCGCACCAGAACGCAACAACCGTTCAGGTTGCTGCGTCCATTCTCGGCGCCGTCGACTGGATGCTCAAGGCGCCACGCGAAGGGGTGCACGTGCCCGACGAACTTCCGTGGCGTGACGTTCTGGCGGTGGCGGCGCCGTATCTCGGCACGCTCTGGTCTGGTCCCGTTGACTGGGATCCGGTCTCGTCGAAGGCCGACTGGTTCGACCAGTGGTCCGGGCGACGGCTCGATTACGACGATCCTTGGCAGTTCACGAACTTCGGAATCTAAGAATTCATTAAAAACGAGACGTTGTAACGATTTTGCGGGCTCGGATGACTGTTGATGATGAGCCGTGCGCAGTTGACGACACTTAAAGTTCGGACCATGGGTCCTTGCTCGAAGTTTGAACCTGGGACTATCCAAGTCACTGTCGCATGCCCCTAATACTTATTGCACTGGTCGCGGGTCTCATTGCGGGAATCTCGCCATGCATCCTTCCAGTTCTGCCCATTATCTTTGCCGCAGGCGTCGCGGCACCCGACGTGAACAGTCCGAAACCCAACACGTGGCGACGTTCGTCGGCAATCGTCCTCGGTATCGTCGTCAGTTTCAGTGTCCTCGTACTCGCCGGCACCGAGATTCTGAACGTGCTGCACCTCCCGTACTGGTTCTTGCGCTGGCTCGGGGTCACGGTGCTCGTCGTCGTGGGTGCCAGCTACCTCGTGCCGCAGTTGGCGGTGTGGTTGGAACGGCCCTTCGCGCGTCTCGGGGGTTTTCAGCCACGAAGCTCGAGTGGTGGCTTCGTCGTCGGCCTCGGTCTCGGGCTCGTCTTCACCCCCTGCGCGGGACCTATTCTCGCGTCGATCACCGTGCTCGGCTCCACGGAGCACGTCAGTCTCGAACTCGTCTTCATCACCGTTGCCTTCGCTCTCGGCGCGGGCGCCCCGCTCTTCGTCATTGCCTTCGCGGGTGACCAGATGGTGCACCGTGTTCGCTACCTGCGTGAACGCGCCCCCACACTTCGTCACGTTGGGGGCGTCGTGTTAATCGTGATGGCCGTCGTGATTGGTACGAACTCGCTCAACTTCTTGCAACGCGACCTGCCCGGTTACACGACCACGTTGCAAAATCAGTTTGAGGGCTCGAAGAGTACGCGCACGGGACTGGAGAACTTACGGCCCGGCAAAGAAGTGGCACTCGCTAACTGTCCGGTCTCCTCGGCCGCACTCGTCAATTGCAGTCCGGCACCGGACTTCACCGACATCGCTGCGTGGCTCAACACGCCCAACGACGTAGCACTCACGATGATGGGACTTCGTGGCAAAGTAGTCCTCGTTGACTTCTGGACCTATTCCTGCATCAACTGTCAGCGCACGTTGCCCCACGTCGAGGCCTGGTACAAGCGCTACGCCCCCTACGGCCTCGAGGTCGTCGGCGTGCAGGCGCCGGAGTTCGCGTTCGAACACATCATTAGCAACGTGAAAGCCCAAGCGAAAGCACTGGGCGTGAAGTATCCAATTGCGGTCGACAACAACCTCGGCACGTGGAACGCCTACGGTAACGAGTACTGGCCGGCCGAGTATCTCGTTGATGCGCAGGGTACGGTCCGTCACGTCGACTTTGGTGAGGGCTCGTACTCACAGACCGAGCACCTGATTCGTTCGTTGCTGGTCGCCGCTCACCCCGGCCTAAAACTCCCGCCCCCAACCTCGGTGCCCAATCTCACGCCGACCCAACAAACAAACCCCGAGTCCTACGTGGGTCTCGAACGACTGCAGTACCTCGACGCCAACACTCAACCAAAGGCGGGAACCCCCACGCGGTTCCAGTTCCCGTCGACGTTGCAGCCCTACACGTTCGCGCTCTCTGGTACGTGGACGTTCGCCCAACAAGAGGCCACCTCCGGAACGAACGCGAAGTTAGAAATCAACTATTTGGCCCAACACATCTACCTCGTGATGGGCGGCCAGGGCACCGTGCAGGTGTCGGCCGGCGACGGCACACCACCCACGACACTTCACGTGCGTGGCGTTCCTCGGCTCTACACGCTCTTGAGCGCGTCGCATTCCTCTGCGGGAACGATGGTCTTGAAACTCTCGCCCGGCGTGCAGGCCTACGACTTCACCTTCGGGTGAGATGCCTTTGATCGTCAAGTGATGTTCGGACAACGAGTGGCCAAACGGCCCTCGATGGATGCGCGAGGACGTCGGGTACACTCCGATTAATAGGTGAAACAGCGGCGAATTGGACCGTTGGGAGCCTTCTTGAAGGGACTGGCATGGTTGGAATTGTCTTAGCCGTCATCGCGGCCATCATCGTGATCTTGGTATTGGCCATGATCTTGAAAGCTGTACGCATCGTTCAGCAGGGCTTCGTAGGCGTCATTACGCGCTTCGGTGAGTTCAAGGACATCAAGAATCCCGGGCTGACCTTCATCATCCCGTTCATCGAGGTGATGAAGATCGTCGACGTTCGAGAAACGCCCAGGACCGGTGATCGCCAGCAGGTCATCACGCGCGACAACGTCGCCGTCATCGTGAACGCGACAATCTTCAGCCAGGTCGTAGATGTGCGCCTCGCGCTCTTCACCAACTCGGACTACCTGGTCAGTGTCGACAACTTGGCTCGCACGTCAGTCCGTGCCGTGTTTGGCAGTATCACCCTCGACGAGGCGTTCTCCCAGCGCGAACGAATCGGCACGATGCTCCAGACCCAAATGGAAGAGGCGACGGACAAGTGGGGTGTTCGCATTAACCGGGTCGAAGTCTTAGAGATCACGCCGCCCGAGCAAATCCTTCAGGCCATGGCGCTACAGAAGCAGGCCGATCAAGAAAAGCGCGCGCGCATCCTCGAATCAGAGGGCCAACAACAGTCGGCCGTGAACGTCGCCGACGGTCAACGCCAGGCCGCCATTAAGGAAGCCGAGGGTGCCCAGCAGTCCGATATTCTCCGCGCTCAGGGTCGTCGACAGGCACTCATCCTCGAGGCCGAGGGCCGCGCGCAGGCGATTGCCTCGGTGTACGCGGCGATCAAGTCGCAACAACCCGATCCGACGCTGGTGGCGATCCTCCAACTCGACACGTTGTCGAAATTTGCCGAGAGTCCGAACACGAAACTCATTATCCCGGCCGAGAGTGCCGCGTTGCTCGGTGCCGCCCAGGCCATCAAGAGTGTGATGGCCGATGTGCCCGGAGTTCAGTCCTAGGGGCTCCACCGACGCCGAAGAAGAACTTCGCCGAGCGTCGAAATCGTAGTGACCTAAATCGGATCGACCCAGAGGGTCGTGCCGTACGCTTTCTTCACCACGATGGGCGTGCCGTCGGGGAGTTGGGCCGGCCAGTCAGTGACGGCCTTCCACGATTCGCCCTGAATCTTCACGCGACCGGGGTGCGTGGTATCGCCGACGGGAAGCTCCACCGTGCCGTGCATGTCCGTCATCGCCGTGTTCGTTGGTTGGGACATGTTGATCTCGAATGCGTGATGATGGAATCGTCGCATCGCGAACGGCCGAAGCGTGAGCAGTGTCACGACCGACACGGTGAGCCACGCGGCAGCCTGAAAGGTGAAGGGAAGACCGGCCAGCGCCAAGACGAAGGAAATCGCGGCACCGAAGCCGATGAAGACTGCGATGAAGGCGCTGGAGTGCAGTTCCAGTACGAACATGAAGCCCACTATGACCAGCCAGAACAGTATTGCCACCATGTTTTGCAGTATATGGGCGACGCAGATTCGCGCCCAGAACACCTAAATGGGGGAAAATCATTACATTTGGGGCCGTTTTCCCAGTGAAGAGGCCGTCGCACTACCTCGCTACGATGAGCCGATGGTCAGTGTTCACCCGTTTCTTTGGTTCAACGACAACGCCGAAGAAGCTCTCGACTTCTACTCGACGGTCTTCTCCAACTCTGAAATCGTGAACGTCACCAAGATTCGTCAATCGGATGCCCCGAACGGCGGATTCGTGGTTGGGACCATACGAATCGAGGACCAGTTGCTCACGGTAATGAACGGTGGACCAATGTTCACGCTCGACGAGGCGTTCTCACTCTGGGTCTCGTGTGACGGACAAGAGGAAGTGGATTACTACTGGACGGCCCTCACCGACGGCGGCGAGGAGAGCCGGTGCGGATGGTTGAAGGATCGATTTGGTGTGTCGTGGCAGATCATCCCCACGTTGCTCATGCAGTTACAGTCCGACTCGGACCCCGCGAAGGCGAATCGCGTCCGAGAAGCGATGTTGACGATGCGCAAGATCAAGTGCGATGAACTCCAGGCCGCGTACGACGGTTGAAACCCGCGACCGGCGCTCGTGTTCACGAGGTGCGGCGAGAGGAGTTAACTGATGAGCGAAAACGGCAACGTGACGAACGACGAAGAGTCGTCGGCCCCACACGCACTCGAAGTGACGCCGAGTCGCGACGCGAAGGTGGGCGGCCTCAGCGTTCGGCGAGCGTTACCAACTAGGGGACGAAGGACTGTTGGCGCGTGGTGCTTCGTTGATCACATGGGACCCGAATCCATCGCTCCAGGGCGCTCCTTCGACGTAGCTCCTCATCCCCATATTGGACTCCAAACGGTTACGTGGCTTTTCCGTGGCGCCTATTTGCACCGCGACAGTCTCGGATCGGAACAACTCATTCGCGCCGGTGAACTCAACCTCATGACGTCGGGACGCGGCGTGGCACACTCCGAAGAGAATCCCGGACGTACGTCGGGCGTAATGCACGGGGTGCAACTCTGGGTAGCGCTGCCCTCAACGTCGCGCGAAGGGGCTGCGGCATTTGAACACCTGACCGGACTGCCTCGGCTGGACCTTGAAAATGCCTCGGCGACGGTCCTCGTTGGTTCGTTCGCGGCACAGGAATCCAAAGCTCGTCACGACACCGAACACGTGGGTGTCGAACTCGACCTCCACGGAGGCGGCACAGCATTCGCTCTCGTTCCCTCGTACGAATACGCCATCATCGTCGCTGACGGCAAGGTACTTCTCGACGGTCACGTGATTACGCCCGGTCAGCTGGGGTACATGGGTGCGGGACGTGACGAGTGCGTACTGGAATCTAGAGGCCCCTCGCGCGCAATGCTCGTTGGCGGTGAGCCGTTCGAAGAAAAGCCCTTCATGTGGTGGAACTTCGTTGCGCGCACCCAAGATGAGATCTCCGACGCGTGGCGTGCTTGGACGATGCGCGACGAACGGTTCGCGGCGGTGGCGTCGACATTGGACCGAATTAACGTCGCAGCACCACCTTGGTTGACGTCGACCCTTTGATGGAACGCGACCTTGTTGCGCTCGCTCGACTTAGAGTTGTGCCGCTCGGCCTCTACGATTGCGATAGACGAAGCGCCGCACGAGACCTCGACGTTGCCACATGGCCCCCGTTTTTCGTGGTGTGAACGTCACCTTCACGCAAGAAATTCGCGCCGGAGAGTTGTTCGTACGCGAAGCCTTCCCCAACGGGCGTCTCGACCTTCGTCGCCGCGGACAATCCGTCGTTGCGCACGTTTACTGAGAAGCCGCGAACTGCTTCGGGAGAGATTGTTCGCCATTGACCCGATGTACGATTGCACCAACCAGCTCATGTAAGAGGTTTATGGAGCGCAAGCGCAAAGGTGAGAGCGAACGGCTACGCGTTCCTCCGCCAATGATCAAGCGACGTATCGCGTCGGGTCGTGGTGCGATGGAACAGCCCAACGTCACCCACGACGGCGAGACGCGATTGACGCCGATGTTCTGGGCCGCGGTCGTCGTGACCGGTGTGGCGGCTGGGCTCCTCGGCGATGCGCTCATGTGGATCCTCGCTCAGTTCGAGCGACTCGCGTTTCACTACCGTTCGGGCAGTTTGCAGTACGCCGTTTCTTCCGTCTCGTCCAGTCGGCGATTCTTTTGGATAATGATTGCCAGTGTTTTTGGTGCCGTGTCGTGGTATCTCATCCGCCGCTATTTGAAGAGAGAGAACTCCGATGTTGACGACGCCGTGTGGAATGGCGACGGCGAGCTTTCGATACGGCGAAGCCTGCTGACGTCGATCGTGTCCGAGGTCGTCATTGGCCTGGGCGCATCGATAGGTCGCGAGGCCGCACCCAAGTTGATGGGCGCCGTGTCCGGCAGCGTTGCGTCACACTGGTTTAATCTGTCGTCCGCCCAAAAGAGGCTGCTCGTGGCTTGCGGCGGGGGCGCCGGGCTGGCGGCCGTCTACAACGTGCCGCTCGGTGGAGCGATTTTTACCGCGGAGGTGCTCTACGGAAGTTTCGCCCTGCCCGTTGTCTTGCCGGCGCTTGCGACGTCGCTCATTGCCACGATGGTGGCCTGGCTGTACCTACCGACGTCGGCGACCTACGTGGATATCCCCAACTACCGGTTCAGTGGATCGCTGATGGTTTGGTCCATAAGTGCGGGGGTGCTTATCGGGCTCCTCGCCGTCTTCTACGTGCGACTCATCGGATGGGCGTCGCACTTTCGTGCCAAGGGCGCGCACATCTTCTGGGCGATGCCGAGCGCCTTCGCGGTCCTCGGGATCTTCGGCATCTGGTACCCGCAACTCTTCAGTAACGGTAAGGGTCTCGCGCACCAGGCCTTCCTCGGCATCGGCGGCCTCGGACTCCTCCTCGCTCTCTTCGCGTTGAAACCGTTCGTGACCGCGTTGATGCTCGGCAGTGGCGCGGCCGGTGGCGTCTTCACGCCATTCCTTGCGACCGGCGCGCTCCTCGGCGCGTTTCTCGGTTCCGTGTGGTCGCACCTGTGGCCCGGGACGCCCATTGGCGCCTTCGCCTTCGTCGGCGCGGCCGCCATGATTGGCGCGTCGATGCAGGCGCCCCTGGCGGGACTCGTACTGGTCTTGGAGTTAACCCATCGTGGGCTCTCGCTCGTGATCCCGATGATGGCGGCCACGGTTATCGCGACATTCATTGTCCGCCAGGTCGACGGCTACTCGATCTACTCGGCGCGTTTGCCGCAACGGGATACCGACGGTGCACCTTTAGGACTCGAGGGAACTTGAGGGGGTTGTTCAGGGGAGCACGACGCGGCTGAATATGTTGTGCCCGATGAGAGACGCCGTAGAGTCCAACGAGCACCATCGACCCTGCGATCAAGGAGTTCTTTGATCCCTTCGTTGCAGCTCGCCGAGTACGGATGGGCTGAAGGTTTCGTACGACTTGACCAATTCTTGGCCTCCGAGGACCACTTGGACACGTTGTGAAATAGTGGTTACGTGTACGTTCCCCCAAAACACGCTGTCGATGAAGAGGCGGCCTGGAAAATTGTCGCCGAGGCCGGTGCGGGCATGTTGGTGACAGCGGCGCCCGATGGGCTACAGAGCGTCTTCGTGCCGGTAGTCGTTTCCGACGACCGCCGAACGATACTCACGCACGTCGCGAGGGCCAATGCTTGGTGGCGATCACTGACCAACGGCACTGAAGTGCTCGCGCTCTTCCTCACGGCCAGTGCCTATGTCTCACCGTCGAACTACCCGAGCCGATTCGAGCGACCCGGCACCGTCCCAACGTGGAACTACGTCGCGGCTGAAGTGCGAGGTCGGATTACCGTGCACGACGACGCCGAATGGCTTCTGCGTCAAGTGCGCGTGGTCACCGATCAGTTCGAGGAGTTCCGTTCGCCGAAGTGGAGCGTTGAGGACGCGCCGAGCGAGTACATCGCCCAACAAGTGAAGGCCATTGTCGGCATTGAGATTGAGGTGCTCGCCGTTCAGGGTAAGGCCAAACTCTCGCAGAATCGTCCCGACATTGATCACGACGCGGTGCGCGACAATCTTGCGACGGGGTCACTTGCAGAACGAAATGTCGCAGCTCACATGAAGAACGATGAGTAACTCGACGCTGACGGTCCGACGCTGTGCGCAAGATTCCTGGAGCGATCTTCGAACGATTCGCCTCGAGGCGCTTGCTGACACTCCCGCGGCCTACGGTTCGACCTTCGACGAGTGCAGCCGGTGGAGCGATCAGCAGTGGATGAACGTCGCGTCGCACCGACTGTTCTTCTTGGCCGATCGCGACGGCGTCGTCGTCGGCATGGTTTCGGGCGGCTTCAACGACGCTCACCCGGGAACTCGCTGGCTGTACGGCATGTACGTCACGCCGTCGGCGCGCGGCACCGATACGGCGACTCGTCTCGTGGAGTCCGTCTGCGATTGGGCGCGTGACGAGGGTGTGCGCGAGGTGTACCTACACGTGACGTCCATCGTCACCCGGGCGCTCGCCTTTTACGAAAAGGTTGGTTTCCGTCCCACCGGCGATTCGTTCACTATGGAGCGCGATCCCTCACTCACGTTGATAACTATGGTGCGCGACCTTGACTGACGAATTTAGAGTCCAGCGCGTTTCGGCGCGCGAACTCGGCCCCCTACGTCAACGAGTTCTTCGCAACGACGATCCGCTGCTGTATCACCCCGACGCCCGAGACGATGAGCCTAATTCACTGCATTACGCAGGTTTCCTCGACGACCGACTCGTGGTCAGTGCATCGTTCTTCCCTTCCGCACCTCCGATGAACCCCACGCTCAGCACCTATCAACTTCGCTTCATGGCGACGGACCTCGACGTCCAGGGTCGCGGGTACGGCGCACTGGTACTCGAATTCGCCGAAAGTGAATTACGCGAAATCGGCGTCGAACAAGTGTGGGCCAACGGTCGTGATACCGCGCTCGGCTTCTATCGGGCCGTCGGATGGCTGAGTGTGGAGGGGTCCGAACACGTCAGTCCCGAGACTCGTCTGCCACACACGGTGATCTTCAAAACCTTGACGGACGACGAGACACTTTAAGTTGAGACATCTTCACTAAGTTGGTTGGATGCGTAAGTACCTAATTGGCGTCATCGCTGTGCTGGTGGTGGCCATTGCCGTACTGCTGGTTGTTCACTTCAACAAATCGCCCGTAGCGACGCCGACGACTGTTCCTACGACCACCACGACGGTACCGACGTATCCGACCGCACCGTTGTCGGGACTCGCTGATCCCACGGGTATTTCCCTTAAACGGTCGGCGCTGACGGTAAAAATCGAGAACACGCCCGAGGCGTTGCCCCAGTGGGGCATCGACCAGGCCGACGTCGTCTACGAGGAGATCGTGAACGGCGGCATCACGCGGCTGGCGGCCGTCTTTAACTCCCACGCGCCGGTGAAGGTCGGTCCGGTGCGCTCCGTTCGACCCACCGACACCCAGGTCGTGTGGCCACTCGGCGGCATCTTCGCCTACTCCGGCGGCGCGCCCTACGCCGTGGCCAGTATCTCGACGGCTCCAGTGAAGTTGATCGACGAGTCGAGTGCTGGTACCGCAATGTTCCGCGACCCAACGAGGTACGCGCCGCACAACCTCTTCGCTATTGCCCCCAAGCTCTTTGCGTTCGGCGGCACACCGGTGCCGCCCCCGGAGCTCTTCACGTACCTCACGTCGGCGCAGCACTTCTCGGGCCGTCCGATGGCGAGCTTCACTGTGCCTTTTCCGAGTATTTACGCCGCCACCTGGACGTGGGATACGAAGAGTCATTCGTGGGACCGCACGCTTTTCGGCAAAGCCGACATCACCGGTACGGGCATTCGTGAGTCGCCAAAGAACGTCGTTGTCATGTACGTGAACTACGTGAACGGCATCGGGACCGAGGCCTCCTACGCGAACCTTCAGGGAACGGGGACAGCGGCGTTCTTCTCTGACGGTAGAGAGACCGTCGGCATCTGGTCGAGAGGACCGTCCAAGGGTGACGTGATTATCTATAAGACGGCAAAGGGCTCGCCCGTTACCCTGACTCCTGGCCAGACCTGGGTCGAGCTCCTCAACACCGGTGCGGTGTTGTCGCTTAAGCCGTAACGGCAGATTCCAGTCGCTGCAACGTTGCCTCCATGCCGAGGCGATTTCGTTCGGGGAATCCGAATGCCGTGATGAAGAAGGCCCACGGCTTGTCGTAGTTGAAGGATTCCGTGACCTGCGTACCGCCCTCGACCTCCTCGAGGTCGTAGCGCCAGACGAACTGAGCGAAGTGGTGCCACGCGATGCTCTTGTTCTCGTCGAAAACCACGACGCGATTGGTCGTGTGGTAGCCGAGTCCAATTTTCATCTCCATGGAGAACGACGAGCCGAGCGCCAAACGCTTTGGTCCACGTCGCACGCCCGTCACGGTGCCCGAACCGTCGAGGAGTACGTGTTGGGCCGGTGTGGCGAGCAAATCGAATATTTTCGGCGCCGGCGCCGCGATGAGTCGTGTGGCCGAAACGCAGCGTGACTTTGACATGGGGCCAGCGTAGGGTGGTTGCTGGACAGAGTGATCGGAGTCTCGTGAAGTACGAGGAGCAGTCAATTGTGGCGGCGGACGGCCGGAGTTTGCAGGTCGCCACGCTCGGGGAGCCCACCGGCCGCACGGTCTTCTTCCATCACGGGACGCCCGGTTCGGCGTCACTGGTTCGCACGCTGGCACCCCTCGCCCAGAGTGGAGAACTCTTCGTCATCACGATGTCGCGCGCCGGCTACGGCACGTCGACTCGTCAGGAGGGACGCAATGTTGCTGCTGCGGCGAGTGACACGACGACCGTACTCGACGCCCTCGGTCGCACGGACTACGTCGTGGTCGGCTGGTCGGGCGGCGGACCGCACGCCTTGGCGTGTGCGGCCCTTGACGCCCCTCGCTGTACGGCCGCGTGGTCGCTCGCGGGCGTTGTTCCCATGAGCGCCGACATTGACTGGACCGAAGGGATGGGACCAGAGAATCGTGAAGAGTTTGCCCTCGCCTTGGCGGGCGGACCAGAGTATGAGCCGTACGTCGCCGCGCAGGCTGCGTTCCTCGCCGAGGCGACCGGTGACAACGTGGTCGAGTTATTTGGCGGGCTCCTCTCCGAGCCTGACAAGGCGGCCCTGGCGGACGACGACGCACGAGGTCTCTTCGCCGACTCGCTTCGTCAAGGGTTTACCAACGGCTACTTCGGTTTCTACGATGACGACCGCGCGATGATGGGTGAGTGGGGATTCGACCCCGTAACCATTCAGATTCCGGTAGCTGTCTGGTACGGCAACGAGGATCTCATGGTGCCACCAAGGCACGGTGAATGGCTCGTTCGTACTTTGCCGAACGCGACCGAGCATCACTACCCGAGTGAGGGGCACCTTTCAATCATCGCCAATCATTTTGATGAGTTGACCACCGACATCACGAACGTGCCCAAGTCCTCATGAGCATCGTGCAAACCGTTGGCGTAGCGCCGTGCGCGTAGGCAACCTCTACGGACCCGACGCCACCTTTCTAGGCGTACCCGTCGCCGACCCCGACAACGTGTCCGAGTGGTCGACGGCAGGCGCCGCCATCATTGGGGCACCCTTCGACGGTGGGACGTCGCATCGACCGGGCTGTCGATTTGGCCCCCAGGCCATTCGTACGACTGACTATCTGCCCCACGACGGCAAGCGACCGAGTCTCGCATTGGGAGTCGATCCCCTCGTCGAACTCAGCGTTGTTGATCTCGGCGACGTCGAAATGCCATCTGGAGAGACCGAAAAGTCACTACGCCTCCTAGAGGAGAGAGTGACGGTCGTGTCCGGCGCTGGGGTCATTCCAATCATCCTGGGCGGCGATCACACAATCGCGCTACCCGACGTCACGGGAGTTGCGCGCTACGTGGGTTGGGGACGGATCTCGGTCATCCACTTCGACGCCCACGCCGACACCGGCGAGAGTCAAATGGGCTCGCTCTACGGACACGGCACGCCCATGCGCCGCCTCATCGAATCGGGCGCCTGTCGTGGCGACCGATTCCTCCAGATCGGGCTTCGCGGTTACTGGCCCGAACCAGCAACGCTGGACTGGATGGCGGCCCAGGGCATGCGCTCGTTCGAAATGACGGAGATCGTTCGACGCGGTCTCGACGCGGTGTTGGATGAAGCAATGCGCATCGCCACCGACGACTGCGATGCGGTTTTTCTTTCCGTGGACGTTGACGTCGTCGACCCCGGTTCGGCGCCCGGTACGGGCACGCCCGAGCCCGGTGGACTCACGAGTCGCCAACTACTCGACGCCGTACGAAGAATTGCGATGGAAACGCCACTGGGTGGCGTCGACGTCGTGGAAGTCTCGCCCCCCTACGACCACGCCGAAATCACGGCGTACCTCGGTAATCGAATCGTCCTCGAAGCGCTCGGGGGCATCGCGTGGCGTCGCAAATCCCTGCGCGGCGAACCGGCGCGAGACCCGAACGATCCGCTGCTGCAGGGCCGCTAGGCGCGCATCGTTTCGAGAATCTGATTGACCAGTTCGTCGGTGGTATTGGGGTGCAAGAACGCGAAGCGTGCGACAGTCTCGCCCTCCCACTTGGTGGGTGTCACGAAGGCAATCTGATCGCGGAGCAACTGGTGACTCCACTCGGTGTAGCGCTCATTCGTCCAACCCTTGCGACGGAAGAGGACGATGGAGAGACTGACTGGTCGCACCATCTCCACGTGATCAAGTTTGTCGATCTTCGCTGCGGTGCGGTGCGCGAGGTCGACCGCGCTCTGGACCGCACTCTCGTAGGCGTCGGTGCCGTTGGTCACGAGTGAGAACCAGAAGGGCAGGCCTCGGGCGCGACGCGAAAGGTGGATCGCGAAGTCCGAAGGGTTCCATTCATAGTGTTCGTCGTCACCCGAGTGCAAGATGTCGAGGTAGCCGGCCTGTTGGGCGAGGACCATCCGCGCGACGGTCGGATCGCGGTACACGAGGGCGCAGCAGTCGAGGGGACCAAAGAGCCACTTGTGGGGATCGACAATGAAGCTGTCGGCGTGACGCAGGCCCGCGAGGAGGTGTCGCTCGGAGGGCGAGAAGAGGGCCGCGCCACCGTAGGCGCCATCGACGTGGAACCAGAGGTCGTGCTCGCGCGCGTAGGTGCCTAGTCCCTCGAGATCGTCGATAATGCCGGCATTGGTCGTGCCCGACGTCGCAACAATGCCGACGACGCTGCTGGGATTCGGATCGGCGGCCATGGCCGCTTCGAGACTGGCGCGCGTGAGCCGGTGATCGTCGGTGGTCACAACGAGGGGCTCGATGCCGAGGACGTGCAGCGCCTTACCAATGCTCGAGTGAGCGTCCGACGAGATGGCGAAGCGCACCTCGTGGGACGCCAGTTCGGGGTGCTTTGCGCGTCCGACGTCGCGTCCAACGGTGAGACTCGAGAGGTTACCGAGCGATCCACCCGAGACGAACGCGCCGCCCGAGCCTTCAGGCATCCCGGCCAATTGCGCTAGAAAGTCGAGTGCGAGGTTCTCGGCCATGACGACGCCACTGGACTCGAGCCAACTCGTACCATTGAGTCCCGAACAGGCGACCACCATGTCGAAAAGGAGCGAATTCTTCGTGGGGGCGTTGGGGATGAACGCGAGAAAACCCGGCGAGTCGATTGACACGACTGCTGGTGCCAACTCGTCGCGAAAGAAGTCGAGAATCTCATCGGCGTTTCGACCTTCTGACGTAATGAAACCCTTCATGTCGCCCGGCGGGAACGCGTGCAAACTGCCGAAGTCGAGCGGCACGGGATCCATTGAAAGACGGTCCCGGCAGTACTCAAAGACCTCGTCGGTCAGTTCGGCGTTGTAGTTGAACATTGGGTGCCCCATTGCACGGCCTTTCGAATTTGATCCCTGTCTATCGTATGCACTCAAACGACCTCGCCTCACTCGCCCCTTCGGGCCGTTCCTGGCAAGGAAAGTAGAATCCCCCAATGGCACAACTCCGCGTCGGCTATCTAGGTCCGGAAGGTTCATTTTCGCACGAGGCCGTCTCGACGATGAACGCCGTCGATGCGGTTGCCTGCGAATCGCTGGCTGATCTCTTGGGCGCCGTTGCCGAAGCGAAACTGGACCAGGGAGTCCTCCCCTTAGAAAACGCCATCGAGGGGACCGTTTCGGCGACGATCGACGGTTTGGTCTTTGATCACGATCTGTTCATTGAACGTGAGATTGTCATTCCCATCAGGCTGCATCTCCTCGCTCGACCGGGTGTCACGATGGAAGAACTCACGAGCGTGCGAAGTTACGTCCACGCCCTGGCTCAGTGCCGCAACTATCTGCACACCCTGCCGGTTGCGGTGGAGTACTCGACATCGACCTCCCAGGCCGCTCGCGAAGTCGCCGCGTCCTTGGAGCCGTGGGGTGCCGTCGCCTCGACCCTCGCGGGAACGCTGTTTGGACTCAACACGTTGGCGGCGGGAATCGAAGACCACCCTGATAACGCCACGCGCTTCGTGGTCGTGGGCCGCGACAACGTGGCCCCGCCAACGGGTCACGATCGTACGACGATTGTCTGCTTCCAAGACGCCGACCGACCGGGATCGCTCTACGGTATCCTCGGTCGTTTCGCCGCGCGAGACGTCAACCTCACCAAACTCGAGAGTCGACCGACGAAACGGGGATTGGGCGAGTACTGCTTCGTTATTGAATTCGAAGGGCACCTTGCCGACGACGTGGTCGCCGACTGTCTCGCTGACCTGCAGGCACATCTCGCGCGCGTGAAGTTCCTCGGATCGTACCCAGTAACCGGCGACGATGCGACCAATCGTCGCGAAGAGGTCGCCGAAGCGCGCAAGAACGCGACCTTGTGGATCAAGGGACTACGTGACCGCATTCGGTCGTAGTACGCGACTGGACGTTCGACTTAGTGCTTCGACGCGGCCGTAGCGGCCGCGGTACGCGCCATTTGCACTTCGATTACCTTGGCGCCGAGATGTTGGTCGATGACGTCGAGGAGCTCTTGAAGGTCGAGCGGTTTAGAAAGATAATCGTAAATGCCGGCGTTACGAAAACGCCGCCGCTGCCACGCACTGGCGTCGGCTGAAAGTACGACGACCGGGATATCGATGGTGCGCGAATCCTCGCGTAGGTGCTGGAGTACGTCGTAGCCGTGGACGTCGGCCAAGTGGACGTCGAGCAAAATGAGATCCGGTCGATGTTGCTGGGCCAGTTCGATGCCGAGGCCACCCTGTAACGAGGTGAGAAGGCGGATGTTGGGTCGTTGAAGCAAGAGTCTTTCGACCAACTGCACATTGGCGAGATCGTCTTCAATGTAGAGGACGGTGGTGGTCGCCTCATCTAGTTCCACTGGGCGTTCGTTGGGCGCGTCGGCCGACATCACCACCTTCGGGATCTCGGCCATGGGTAATTCGACCCAGAACGTTGAACCAATGCCGACGGTACTGTCAACGCCGAGCGTGCCGCCAATCGCTTCGACCAAGCCCTTGGAGAGGGCCAGTCCGAGTCCGGTGCCTTCGACACCCGTTGACTCGGCGTCGAGTCGGTCGAACGGCGTGAACAGTCGCGACCGGAGTGCCGGCGTGATCCCGGGACCGGTGTCGGTGACCGAGAAACGAACGCGCCCGTGGCGACGTGCGCTCGCAACGGTGACCGTTCCCTTGGGCAGGTTGTACTTGATGGCGTTCGAGAGCAAGTTGACCAGCACCTGCTTTAGGCGTTGCTGGTCGGCCAGCACGTGGTAGTCGAAACTTGTCTTCGAGATGATGGCGATACCGAGCCCGTCGGCGAGGGGCTTCACGATTTCGATGCATTCGTTTTGAAGTTCCTTTAAGTTCACCGGCTCGATCATCACGGTGATGTGGCCCGCTTCGATTCTTGAGATATCGAGTACTTCGTTGATCAGATCGAGGAGATATTTTCCCGAATTGTGGATGTAGCCCACTATCTGGAGCTCGTCGGGCGACTGGAGTTCCATTTCTAGAATCTGGGCAAAGCCGAGCACGGAGTTAAGCGGCGTGCGCAGTTCGTGACTCATCCGCGACATAAACTCGCTCTTCGCGAAGTTGGCGCGTTCGGCCGCTTCCTTCGCGTCTTGGAGGACAACTTCGTTGGCCACCGATTCGGTCACGTCACGCGATACGAGAACCGCGCGTGGCACGAGTCCTTTCTCGTCGCGAATGAGGCGACCTCTGGTTTCAATGTTGAGCATGACGCCGTCGACGCGCCGCGCCCGGAATCGGTAGCTCGTCAACGATCCGTCATCGCCGTTGAAGAGTTCGTCCAGGGCCGAGGAGACGTGGACGCGGTCGTCGGGATGGACGATGTCGAGCGAGGAGTGTCCCCGGCGATCGGTCAAGGATTCGCCGTAGATGCGATCGGTGCCGGGGCTCACGTTAAGCACGGTGAAGTTCTCGTCCACGGTGATAATCGAGTCGGCGACTGCGTCGAGTATTGCTCGGGTCGTTTCGAGGCTCTCGGCCAGTTGCGCCTGGCCCTCCACCTGGTCGGTGATGTCACGGCCCGCCGAGAAGACTGCACCATTTCGACCTTGGCTGCTCCACTCAATCCATCGGTAGTCACCATCACGACGTCGTTGACGATTCCGAAAGCCGACGACGGAGACGTCGGGCGCACTCTTTAGATAGTCGAACTTCTCCAGGGTTGGGGCAATGTCGTCGGGGTGGATGAGTTCGGTGAACGGCTTACCCCGGAGGTCTTCGAGGCTCCAACCCATAGCGTTGGGCCAGGCAGAGTTGACGACCCTCCAGATACCGGCGTCGTCCAGGATTGACATCAAATCGGTGGAGTTCCAGAAGAACTCACCCATATCTGAAGTGTTGAAGCTTTCCCTGGACATGACTACACCTTTGGCCGAAGCATTGAGTTGCGAAACATTCAACGTCAGTAACTGCGCAACATTGCGCTGGACGTACCCCCAACTTTACTAGTGACGTACGAACAAACTCTCTGAGTATCGGCTGTGAATGCGTACGAGGATGACGTTGTTGCAACACTTCATCAAGAAAGAGTTTGTCGATTGTCGTAGCGTTGCGAATTGAGATTTAGTGACGTGCGCACGTGCGACGAGAGAACTTGATGGAATGTCAAGTTACGCGTCGACTCGTTCGCTCAACGCATCGAGGTAGTAGCGAATCTGAAGTGCGACTGCCGCACCCTCGCCAACGGCGGAGGCAATCTGTTTCGTCGAACCCGAGCGAACATCGCCGGCGGCGAAGATGCCGTCGACATTCGTGCGAAACATCGGGTCGGTGACAATAAAGCCGCGCGCGTCCACTTCAATGTTGTCGCCGAGGAAGCTCGTATTGGGGTCGAGGCCAATGAAGACGAAGGCCCCGGCCGTCTCGTGCGTTTCATTAATGCCGTGGCACGAGAGCGTAACGGAGGCCAATTTTCCGGCCTCGTTCGCGTTGAACGACGTGATTGACGAGTCCAACTTCACCGACATCTTCGCGTGGTTGAGCACCTTGTCCTGCAGCAATTTGTTGGCCGAGAGGGCAGGCGTGGCCTGCACAACGGTGACGTGATCGGCGAACTGCGTGAGAAAGAGTCCCTCCTCGAGGCCGCTATTACCGCCGCCAACAACCGTGAGGTCCTTCGCACCTTTGTAGAACGGTCCGTCGCACGTCGCACAGAAGTGAATGCCCGCGCCAATGAGATCGGCCTCACCCTCGGCCTCGGTGCGCCGATAGGTGGAGCCCGAGGCGACGAGCACCACCGGCGCAAAGACCGCGTCGCCGGTTGAAAGATCGACGCGCATCATCGCGCCATCGCGTGCGATAGCCGTCGCTCCGACGGCTTGGAGAATCTCTACGCCGTAGCGCTGCGCCTGCTGGGTCATTCGTTCGGCTAGTTCCGCGCCACCAACGCCGTCGGGGAAGCCGGGATAGTTGTCGAAACGTTCGGTAACTCCGGCCTGTCCTCCCGGCGCACTCTTCTCCACAATGAGCACCTTCGCGTTTTCTCGCGCGCCGTAAATCGACGTGGTGAGTCCGGTTGGTCCACCGCCCACGATGACGATGTCGTACTCACAGCTCGATGCGACACGCGAAAGTCCGATGCGCTCCGCCAGCTCGTCGTTGGAGGGTTCGGCGAGAAAGGTACCGTCGGGAAAAATGATCGTCGGAATAATTCGTTTGCCTTCATTGAGCGCTTCAACCTCGGCCGTCTTTTCGGGGAACTCCTCAAGGTCGATCCACTCGTAGGGGATGCGGTGCGACGCCAGAAACTGCTTCGCGCGGCGACAGTCCGGACACCAACTGGCGCCGTAGACGATCAGCGGAGCCGATGGGGGTGACGTCATCGTGACGACCTTTCAGTTATCAGATTTGAATTGGCGAAAGAGGTTCACGAGGCCCTCGAGCGTTTCGTTCGGCAGATCCTCGGGGGTGACCCTGCCACTCACGGCGATCGTTGCGCGCATCTGCTCGAGGTAGGCGGAGCAGGCATCACAGAGGGCGAGGTGCTTTTCCAGACGGCGTCGGTCACGGCGCGACAGCGTGGCATCGAGATAGCCGCTGACCAGTTCGACGGCATCACGGCACACGAGTGCGGAAGGCATCAACTTCATATCTTCGTTCCCTTCATAGCCTCTTCGACGATGCCCCGGACTCGAGCGCGGCCCCGGTGCAGAATCACCCGCACGTTCGCGACGCTCAGCTCCAGTAACTCGGCTACCTCCTCTGTAGATAGTCCTTCGACGTCACGAAGCGTTACGACGGCCTGTTGGGGCTCGCCGAGCGAATTGATGGCGACGCGCACGGCACCAACGAGTTCGCTCCGGTCCAGTCGATCGTTGACGGCGTCGGTGAAGGGGACGGGCGGTTCGCTCCACAGGCCCCCTTGATCGAATCGGTGCGCCGACACGGTCGGTCCAGACTCGTTCGTGTCGACAGGAATGGACCGGTGTTCTTTGACGCCTAACGTGCGCGCGCGGTTAACGCAGATTCGAATCAACCACGTTTTAAATGAACTTCGACTTTCGAATTTCTCCACGCCGCGAATGACCGCAATCCACGTGTCCTGGGCGACGTCTTCCGCACTGGCGCTCGAACCTACGTAGTAGCGCGCAATCTTGACAAGGGTCGAGTGGTAGCACTTCACGAGCTCAGTAAAGGCCGACTCGTCGCCACTGAGCAATCGTGCCAAGAGCTCGGTGTCGTCCACGAGGAGAACAGTACCGCTCCAACGATTCTTCTGTAACGAGATTGCGCTTCGTCGGACTGCATTGTTGGCACCCCTGCCACAATCAAGGAGAAACAATGAAATCGCAACGCATACTTCGTTCGGTCGCCGCGGGAGGATTAGTGCTCGGCGTCGCCTTTGTGGCCACCACGTCCTTTGCGGGCGCGACGTCGTCGAGAGACCTCCAACCGACCGGCCACGCCCTATTTATCGAATCTGATGCCGGGGGCGCCAATACCGTGCAGAGCTACACCCGTGGTACGGACGGTTCTATTTCGTACGTCGCGACGTATCAGACCGGAGGCTCGGGCGCCGCGGCCGCCGGTTCGGCTGCCGATCCGCTCGCCAGTCAGGAGGGTCTCATTCTGGTCGACAACGGTAACGAACTCATCGCAACGAATCCCGGCAGCGATACGGTCTCGGTGTTCGCGGTCTTTGGCCCGTACCTGCGACTCATCCAACAAATCTCGACCAGCGGCAACTTTCCGGTCTCCATTGCGAGTCACGACAATCTCGTTGCGGTGCTCAACGCCGGTGGTGCGGGATCAGTTAGTGAGTACCGACTGCAGTGGGGACGACTCGTCGCGCTCAATGGTGAGACCCGTTCACTAGGCCTCAGTAACACCACACCGCCGAACTTCTTGGCTGGCGCCGGCCAAGTGGGCTATAGCCCGAATGGTCATTACCTCGTCGTTGCCACCAAGGCATCGAGCAGTTCTTACGAAGTGTTTGGTGTTGGAATTAACGCACACCTCACATCGAACGCGACGGTAACACCCGCCACCAATGCGGTACCGTTTTCGTTCGTCTTCGACGCTCAGGGGCGACTCGTCGCAACCGAAGCGTCCAACAGTTCGGTGAGCACGTACGCCATTAACGCCAACGGCTCGTTGAGCGCTATTGGCACAGTCAGTGACGGCCAGGCGGCACTGTGCTGGATCGCATCGGCGAAGGGCTACTTCTTCGGTTCCAACGCTGGAAGCGCCAATGTGAGCTCCTTCACGGAGAGCGCCACTGGTGTCCCAGCTTTGCTCAACGCTACGGCCGGTGCCGCACAACCCGGAACGACCGACTCGGCGACCTCGCCCGACGGATCGTTCCTCTACGTCGAGAGCGGCGGCAGCGGGGCGCTGGACGCGTTTGCTGTCAATGCCGACGGTAGTCTCAGCCAGATCGAGACGTTGTGGAACCTTCCCAAGCCCTACGAAGGCATCGCGGTCAGCTGATCCATTCGTTAACGACGACGCTCCCGGCCGACATGGCCGGGAGCGTCGTCGTTGGTGCGTTGGTGCAGTGGCTTGTTGAGACTTCCGCGGAGGGAGTGGGATTTGAACCCACGGTGGGCAAGCCCACGCCGGTTTTCAAGACCGGTACATTCGGCCGCTCTGTCATCCCTCCGAGAGAGATTCTAGTTGAAGGGGTCTACTTCTTCTTGTGGAGACGGTGCCGGGCGGCGACGTCGAGAACGGCCTTGCGCAGGCGAACCGACTTTGGTGTGACTTCAACGGCCTCGTCGTCGGCGATGAACTCCAATGCCTGTTCGAGTGAGAATATTGTCGGAGGCGCGATGCGCTCGGTGTTATCCGAACCCGAAGCGCGCATGTTGGTGAGCTTCTTTTCCTTGGTGGGATTCACATTCATCTCGTCCGATCGAGCATTCTCTCCGACGATCATGCCTTCGTACACTTCGACGCCGGGGCCAACGAAGAGAACGCCGCGCTGTTCGAGGTCGAGCAGGGCGTTCCCCGTCGTGTCACCGCGACGGTCGGCGACGAGTACGCCGTTCTGGCGAAGCCGAATGTCGCCAAACCAGGCGGCGTAGCCGTCGAAGTTCGAGTGCATAATGCCAGCACCCCGAGTCTCGGTCATGAATTCAGTTCGAATACCCACGAGGCCGCGCGCCGGGATTCGCCACTCGAGGCGGACCCAGCCGGTGCCGTGGTTCACCATATCTGTCATCGTGCCCTTGCGCGTCGCGAGCAGTGTCGTGACGTTGCCAACGAACTCCTCGGGTACGTCAATGGTGACGTGCTCAACCGGTTCGTGGACCTTGCCATCAACGAGGCGCGTGACGACCTGAGGCTTGCCTACGGTTAGTTCGAATCCTTCACGCCGCATTGTTTCAATCAACACCGCGAGTTGGAGTTCGCCGCGACCCTGCACCTCCCAGGCGTCGGGACGCTCGGTGTTGAGGACGCGCAAGGCAACGTTTCCCACGAGTTCGCGGTCGAGACGATCCTTCACCATCCGTGCGGTGAGGAGTTTTCCTTCGGTGCCGGCGAGTGGGGAGGTGTTGATGCCGATGGTCATCGAAAGACTCGGCTCATCGACGTGCAGTGGTTCGAGCGCAATGGGATTATCGGGGTCGGCCAAGGTCTCACCGATGGTGATGTCCTCGAAGCCAGCGACCGCGACAATGTCGCCGGGGCCGGCAGATTGGGCCGGCATGCGCTCGAGCGCTTCGGTGATGAAGAGCTCGGTGATCTTGGCGTGTTCGATTGTGCCGTCGATGCGACACCACGCGACGCGTTGACCGCGCTCGAGGTTACCGTTGATAACCCGACACAGTGCGAGACGTCCGAGGTACGGCGACGCGTCGAGGTTACAGACGAGCGCCTGGAGACCGTGGCCCTCTTCGTACTCGGGGGCGGGAACGAAATCGGCAATCGTCTGGAAGAGCGGTGTGAGATCGCCCTCCGTGTCGTTGACGTCGAGGGAGGCCCAACCCTGACGCGCGCTCGCGTAGAGGATCGGGAAGGAAATCTGGTGCTCGTCGGCGTCGAGGTCGAGGAAGAGGTTCTCCACCTCTTCGACGACCTCTTTGATCCGCGCGTCCGGTCGATCGACCTTATTAATGACTAGAACGACAGGTAGTCGCTTCTCCAGCGTCTTGCGAAGGACGAAGCGAGTCTGTGGCAGGGGACCCTCGGCCGCGTCAACGAGGAGAATAACGGCATCGACCATGGCGAGTCCGCGCTCAACCTCGCCTCCAAAGTCAGCGTGGCCAGGGGTGTCGATGATGTTGATTGTGAGGTCGTGCCACTTGACGGCGGTGTTCTTGGCGAGGATCGTGATGCCCTTTTCGCGCTCGAGGTCACCTGAGTCCATGACTCGGTCGGTGAGCTCCTCGTGGGCGGTAAACGAGCCGGTTTGGCGCAGCATTTTGTCAACCAGAGTGGTTTTTCCGTGGTCGACGTGGGCAATAATGGCGATGTTTCGAAGCGAAGAACGTATTGGCATGGCCACACCACGCTACTACCACGACTCAATCCGTCATACCTACGCCGCGATGGGTGTCCGTTGACGTCGTTGTGCCACGGCCGTACGTACCAAATCACGGGCTCCAGCTCGCAGATCGTCCATGGTGCCGTCGACCGAGAGACAAACGCCGGCTTCCGGCCAGAGGCCGATGAATCTCGACGGCGCGATTCCGTCGTGATTCGCGAGCGCCTCAATAGTGAGGTCCGCGCGCAGTCCAGGTCCGGCGCTCTTGCCCGGCATCCCGGCGCGTACGCGCACAACGATGCGAGTTTCGCCCCCATCAACTATGAGGTCGCGACGCGCGCGAAGGGTTGTCCGAGCCGTGGCGACCTCGTAGTAGGCGTCGGCGGTCGCAACGGCCCACGGTGCCGGTAATGCCTGGGCTATCTCGTGTAGCTGCGTCGCCCAATTGACGGCTTCGGCCGTGACGAGTCCGAGGACGGAATGCGGCGTTGCAGCCAACCAAGAGGCCAGGGATCCGCTTCGGGCGTACCCCGAGGCAGCGCGGAGCAGCTGATCGGCGAGTTCGTCGCGCACCGCGTCGATGAGGGAGAGCGCACTCGTTGCCTCAACTCGTCGAAGTGCCGCGTTGCCGAGCACCCGGCGCGCTGTCGCGGGCGACCAGCGAAAGTCGCCGCCGCCCTTACCGGCGTGTTCCACCGACCACGCATCCAAACGACGGTGACTGGGTGATGACACGCCACGGAACCTCGAGGTCAAGGACTTTCGATGATCATCGGTGAGTTGAATCTGATCTCGTGGGGAACGGATTATCAGATCGTGCAACTGTTCAGCGGTGATGCGTCGGTGATGCAGCGTGGTCACGAAGGCGTCCACAGCGAGGCCACAGCTACGAGTACTTCGTCGACGCTTCGCGAAAGGAGCTCGTAGTCGACGTCTCGAATCCACAGTTCACCCGTCGCCGTTGAGAACGCGCACGTGCGAAGGGGCACAGTGGATGTTCGAAGTGTCTGAACGAGCGCGTGGAATCGCATCGAGCGCTCTGCCCCCTCGCCGAGCGGAGAGGTTGTTACGTCGAAGAGCGCGACCGACGTATCGTCACTCGCCGTCGTCCCGATCATCAAGTCGACGACATCGCGTAGCATCACGCTGCCTCCCGCGAGTCGTTGGCTTGCCCGCACTCCGCTTCTCGGTAGCCATCCAGCGGGGATCGATCCGAGTGCGCGTGAGAGTGCAACGAAATGAGCACTCAAGTCCGTGGCCAATCGAGCTCGCTCATCGTGGTCGAGCTGGTCGAGCTGATCGAGCAACTGGTTCGAACCGACCTCGCTGCGCCACGCCGCGACGGCGTCGTCGAACACGTGATCAATGGCGATACCAACGCTCATGAGGCGAAGCACCTGACTGATCAGCACGCCGCGCAGTCGTCCGTGGCTCGACATCGAGAGTTCCATCGTGTTCGGATGATGGAATAATGACGACGCGCGCACCACGACTGGAGTCGTCAACTGCCTCGCGCCAATGATGTCGTAAATACCGTCGTTGAGCGTGGCGCGCAGACCCGAGCCACTCGTGACGTCTTTGCGGGGGCGTCGTGAGCGGTCACCGCGCAGTGCGTCAACCACGCTTTGTGGAGAGGAATCGAGCACCGTGGTCATGGAACAACTCTTGCGCAGTGCTGTGACACGCCGTAACGTGAGTTCGTGTTCGTCGCCGTCTTCTCCGTCTTCGTCGTCGCCATCGTGGTGTTGATCGTGCTGACGCTTCGATGGGCAATCAAACGAGACCGCGCTGGGCGTGCGGCGTGGACTGAAAGCAAGAAAACTTAATCGCCCTTTTGGTCTCGTAGCTCCTTCAGTGCTCGGTCGAGATCGGCAATGGCGCGTTCGATGACAGCCAGGCGGTCCGTGAGTGCCTCGTCAACCAATTGCTGGACGCGGTTGTCAATCTTGTCGTCAACTCGGCGGTCGACCTGATCGCGCAGGCGTGAATCGAGTGAGTCTACGAGTGGCTGGGTGAGATTCTTCAAACGTCCACGCAGATCCTGAATCTTCTCGCCGAAGGGATCGGCGTGGTTGGTGGTTGATTCGGATTCGGATTGCGTTGGTTCGGTTTCATCGCTCATGAGAAGAGATTACGGCGCGACGGGAGGACAGTACACGCCAGCGTTAAATTGCAGCGTATTGAACTGTCCGGACCACGGAGGATTGAGGAGCGTGTCCTCTTCGGCCTGCAGAGTCGCCGTGGGTGTACAGGTGGCGCTAAAGGAGATGAAGCCACGAATGTTGCTGCCGCTCGCGCCATTGATGGGAATCGGCCCACCGTTGCCGAAGGCGACCGCGACGAAAACGGGCATTGATTGGGTGACGAGTTTGTAGTTGCGGTACTCGGACTGGGAAGCGTAGACGCCGGAGTTGAGCATCGGGTCGACTGAGGCGATGCCGGCCGCCCAACCCTTCAACATTGAACTCCAGTAGGTGGCGTACTTTGCGAGCGTGGCCGCGCTTGCACCGCCGGGCGCATCTAAGCCGGAGTGGTTGTCGGGGTAGCCCTCGGGGTCGAAAATGACCCAATCGGGTTTCAGTCCGACACCGAGTCCGCGGTACTGATCAATCTGGGTGGCGACCCACGCACCGGCCGCCACGCCGTGGTTGTAATAGGTCGTGGTGGTTTGTGGTTCGGACTTTAGTGGCCCACTTACCGTCCAAAAGGAGAGCCACGTCACGCGTTTGTGCGAGTTATAGATACTCTGGCCCATGAGAAAGTCCGGAGACGAGGCGACACTCTTCGCCCCCGTGAAGCCGACCCAGGGCGAAC
>CAJDUS010000002.1_pt1 | contig 52224 bp, 51 predicted proteins | sample 7390831 | NCBI WGS metagenome assembly CAJDUS01 (sample SAMEA7055684, study PRJEB34461) | soil metagenome | biome: terrestrial ecosystem; feature: Peninsula; material: soil | place: Antarctica | collected 2016
CACAGAACTGCGCCAATTCGTCCGATGACGCGAGTACCGGCGCACCCACCGTGGCGTAGGCGGCCGCCACGCCAGTGAGGCACGCCACGTCAAACGCGCGGTCGTCATTTGCGTAGGGTCGGAGTGACGTCAGCGCTTCGACACCCGTCACCGCGTGCAACGACGTGAAGTCGCCCGTCGTAGCGAACAAGGCGAGAGCCACGGCACGCAACTGTTCTGGCACTTTGTCGTCGAGGCGAGCACCTTCGACAGCTGAACGAAAGGAAGGAAGAGCCGCCATCTCCTGCATCTCATCGGCAATCCGTCCACGCTTCGTTGTCGGTGCGTAGTCCCCACTCTTAGAGAGTTGCCAGAACACGTCGTCGACGCCGTGCGTTGACGTCACACTCGGGAGTGGTTCGCCTAGCGGCGTTGCGCTCTCGGCGAGGTAGGCCAGCCCGGCCGCAATTCGAGACGGCGACGAGATTTCGAGGGCGTAGGCGAGGCGCAGCGCGCCGTGGAATGCGCCTCCGCATATCCCCGGCGTCAATGCGTCGAGGTGCGAACGCATCGTTACCTCCGGCCCTGATTCAATGACCGCCCTCATGAAGTACTCACAAAGATCCTCGTAGGTCCCAGCGACGCCAATCGCTCTCTCCCACGTTGCACTCGTGAGTTCGGTCCCCGGACGCTCCCGTTTCACGAGGCGGCGTCGGTACGCATTGGCAAAACGTCGTAACTCTTCGTTGGAGGCACCGAGTGCGCTCTTGGCCACGAGCGCCATCGGTAGATGATTCGTAAGGCCGTTCGAAGTCGTGGCGTCAAAATTGAGTTCCTCTTCGAGCAGCGACTCCAACACGCCGCGTCGGTTGAGGAGAGAGAAGTCAGACACGGTTGGAAGCGTAACGGGATGATCGTGGGCCTCAACGTTGCGTATTGCGTTGCGCAGCAGTCACGCGACGTCACATCGAAAAGTCGTCTAGTTACAGAAGTCACAATTTAGTAATCGCCGTCAAGGCACGGCAAGCGGCCCGATGATGAGTTCGGCGCCCTTTATAGGCGCACTTGGTGTTTGATTCGTTGTCAATTGGTTGCGAATGCGGATTTCAATGTGACGCGGTGACGACTCCATACGCCACGTGCACCGCTAAATTGTGGTCGTGCCTTGTAGTTGGCCATTGTTGGCCTCCCCGCTTTTCGCGTGTCGAAGGACTTTCTTCACGTGTCGCGCATTTCCAACGTTGAGAACGACCCCGTCGAGCGCTCGGCGAACACAGTGACCCACATGAACCCTCCGGAAATGGTCGAAGCGTCGAAAGGTGCTCGGCGCCGATCAATGTGGATAACGCTGGCGATCGGCGTTTTCATTCTCGGTTCAGTTATTTCATTCTTGGGATCCAACAGCGCCGCCAATAGTGACGCCGCCAAATCACGACTATCTCTAAAGACAACGTCTATCGAGGTCGCCTCCGCACTCAATCTTGCGATTCGTCACGAGCAGGACTTGACCGTGAGCGCGGGCGCGTACCTCATCGAGAATCCCAACGCCACCGAAACTGCCTTCATCAATTGGGTCAACGACGTTCAAGCGTTTAAGCGCTACCCCGAAATCGAGGCGATCGCCAGTGTCGCCGTCGTGCCGTACGCACAATTGGCCACTTTTGCCAAGCAGGCGAACATCAACGCAATCGAATCCAAGGCGCCGCCGCAGACCTTCAGCGTCACGCCACCGGGCAAGCGCGCCTACTACTGCTTTGTCAGCGTGCAACACTCTCGCCCCGGGCTTACAGAAATTCCCATTGGGCTGGACCTCTGTCAGACGTCGCTCGGACCAGAACTTCTCCGGGCCCGTGATTCGGGTGATGACATCTACGCACCAGACACCCTCGGCGGACCAAATGCTTTTGCCGTTGGTGCGCCCATTTACGAAGGTGGCACGATTCCAACGACCATTACCGCTCGGCGGAAGGCTCTCGTTGGATGGACCGGAACGCAAATCATCCCGGGAAGGATTCTCGCGGTGGCTCTTGAGGGTCACCCCAATACCGCAGTCGCCTTTCACTACCACCAGAGCGGCTCGAACGTCACGTTTAAGGCGGGGACGCGTCCGAGCGACGCAACGCTCCATACTCTCAATCTGCATAACGGGTGGCACGTCGAGGTCTACGGAGGGGCGGTTGAGTCGGGCGTCTTTGGCTACTTCAACGCCTCAGCGCTCTTCCTCGGTGGCGTGCTGCTCAGCCTGCTCCTCGGGCTGCTGCTCTACGTCCTCGGCACGAGCCGTTCGAGCGCCCTGGAATTGGTGAAGGAACGAACCGACCAACTACAACATCAGGCGCTGCACGACTCACTCACCGGACTGCCGAACCGGGCCCTCATTCTCGACCGCATCGATCAGATGCTCGCCCGCGCCCGACGTGAACATACCCAAGTCGCCGCGCTCTTCCTCGACCTCGACAACTTCAAGGACATCAATGACACGCTGGGTCACCGCGCAGGCGATCAACTGTTGACGAGCGTGGGCGTGCGCCTGAAGAGCGCCGTTCGCGACGCCGACACTGTTGGTCGACTCGGCGGCGACGAATTCGTCGTTCTCACCGAGGGCCTCTCCCTCGAAGCCGGCGTCGACGTGGTCGCGGCGAGGATTATCGACGTGCTGGCAACACCCTTCATCATCGGTGCGAGCGACGTACCACTCAACGTCAGCGCGAGCATCGGCATTGCTGAAGGCGATCGCAACACCCCCGAAGAGTTGCTCCAAGACGCCGACATCGCCCTCTACCAGGCGAAGAATGCCGGCAAGCAACGAGCCGTCAAGTTCCTACCCTCGATGCAGGAGTCCGTCGATTACCACCGCAAGCTCGAAGTCGACCTCCAAGGAGCTCTCGAGAGTGGTCAGTTCTTCCTCGTATACCAGCCGACCGTCGATCTGGCGACCGGAGCATTCACCGGTGTTGAGGCGCTCATTCGTTGGAATCACCCCGAGCGCGGCGTCGTCCAACCGGATAATTTCATTCCCGCACTCGAGTCGGGCGGTCTGATCATCCCCGTTGGCGCGTGGGTACTCCACGAAGCCTGTCGTCAGGGCGCGACCTGGCACACCCGTGGTCACACCTTCACCGTGTCGGTGAACATCTCCGCGAAGCAATTAGAGCGCGACCGGCTCGTCACCGACGTCCAAGAGGCGCTGTCGATGAGTGGCTTCGACCCCCACGAATTGATCTTGGAGTTGACCGAGACGGCGTTGATGCACGACTCCGGTGCGACGCTCGCACGGCTCATGCTGCTTAAGGCCCTCGGCGTACGCATCGCCATTGATGACTTCGGAACCGGCTACTCGTCACTGGCTTATCTGCGACAGTTCCCGATCGACGTGTTGAAAATCGATCGATCGTTCGTGTCTGGTATTGCGGACTCGAGGGAAAGTGCGGCCCTCGTGCACACGCTCGTGCAGTTGGGCAAGGTTCTTGGCATTGAGACGATCGCCGAGGGCGTCGAGACCGATGATCAGCGGACCCGGCTGGAGTCCGAACAGGTCGACACTGGTCAGGGTTTCCTCTTCGCACGCCCACTTGCGGTAAAGGACCTCGATCGACTCCTGCGCGATTCGGCCGGCAGACCCGAATGGCTCAGTGCAACGATGCACGATAACGACGACTGAACGTTCCCACACAGTTGTTCGAACCGCTGCATTCGAGAGGTCTAGTCCATTGCTCCGAACTGCCCATGTTCTTGCCCCTCCCCGACGAACGCAGTGTGCGGATCGGCGCGCCAAGTACTAAAGATCCGCGTATTAGGTTTGGGGTGAGTGTTTGGAGGTGCGTAATGAATGTAGAAATCTCTCACCGGATTGTTGACTTCTCATGTAGCAGTTGTGGTGCGGCATGGTCTGAGGACTACGAAGTCCGACACGTTGAAGATAGTGAGGGAGGTATTTGGGAGCACTTCCGGGTCAATGATGCACCGGGGACGTCGCCACTGGCGCGCCTGTCCTGTCGAAGCTGCCACCAACCGACGGTATCAATAGTCACTCCGACTGGTCACCGGGTTAGCGACGTTGAAGATCGACCCTGAATTTCGGACGGTCCGACGTCGCCGTCCACAACCTCGATTCTAAATCCAGTGGCCCGGCGGGGCCGTTCACGTAAACGACCACAGACACGTCACCACTCGTTCAATTTCGGAACGAGGAACTCACCAACATTTGTGGTGAAGTTTCTCGCGGAGCGATCGATGAATGCTGCATCGAACAGTGCAAGGTCACTTTGTTCGACCCAGTCCAAGAAAGTGGTCTCGTGGCGAATGCGTGGCTTCATCGGCGTCGAGCGACCATCTTCGAATACGAAAATGTTGGATTATGACGTACGTGTTCGTTGTGCCCGCACGCGAACGCGGCAATGCACTCGTCGGCGGAATCTGGGTGAATGCCAGAGATCACATGAACCTTGGCCCGAGAGTACCGGCGATCGGAGAGCCTTCGTCGCTCAACTGGCGGCTCGTCAACCTAGAAATATACGTTACGACTCGTTCTCGGGAACGTCGTCAGCCTCCGACGTTGGGGCCGTCGCGGGACTCACTCGTCGCAAGTTCAAGATCCGCTCGGCGTTTCGCTCCTCTTCGAGAAGTTTCTCACGCGCGGTGAGGAGATCGAATTGAGTCACCAGACCGTCGAGGCGAGACGGGTCGTCACGATCGACGACGGGGATTACGCCCACACCACGCGCCGCCATTCGGTCAGCGACCGAACGCAGCACCTCGTCGGGATAGGCGAGCGCGAGCGGGGCAATCATCTCTTGAGCAACCGTTCGTCCGTCGTCTCCCTTGGCCGCCAAGATATTCGACCACGGGAGGATTCCTACCAATCGGCCACTGACATCGAGAACTGGATAGAGTCGTTGGCGACGTTCTTCGGAGCCTTCGGTCAAACTCCGATAGAGATCACCGAGTAGTTGCGACGGCTCAACGGTGAACACGTCGGTGTCCATTACTTCACGAACGAAAGTCGCCTCCAGTGGATCGACCACATATTCGCGCATTACGTGAAAGCCGCGGCGGGCGACCTTCTCGGTCAGAATCGAACGTTTGAGGACCAAAACACTCACCAGATGAGCGACAGTGGCCACGACCAAAAGTGCGAGCATGCTGTGCACATCGTCGGTCAATTCGAAGGCGAAGATAATGGCGGTGAATGGTGAGCGCGTCACCCCGGCCAGTGCTCCGGCGAGGCCAATCATGGCCCACACGCCCGGCGTGGCGCCGGGCAGGACGTGGCCCAGCACTCCCCCCAGTGCTGCACCCATCATCATGATCGGCGCCAAGATCCCGCCACTGGTTCCCGATCCGAGTCCGACCGACCAGATCACGAGCTTGACGACAAACAAAAGAACCAAGGCACTAATGCCGAGCTGACCCAACAACTCGGCATGAATGGTGGTGTAACCAACGCCGAGGGAGCGAGGATTAACGAGACCACCGAGACCGATGACCAAACCGCCAATCATTGGCCACCACATCCAGTGCAGGTGACCGGTAAGTCGCTTGAACAGGTCCTCACTCTGGTACACGGCCTGCGTCATGAGCCACGCGGCCAAGCCCATGATCACACCGACCACGACCGCTCCGAGGAGGACCACCCCACCGAGCGGCGTGTGGGCCGGGACCGGGAAAATCGGCTGGGGAGCAACCAAACCAGCGCTCGCCATGGCCATGCGCAACCCGTCCGCCGTTGCCGCAGCAATCCCAATTAACACCATGGAACGGGGTTTGAATTCAAAGGCCAACAGCTCCACGCCAAAGAGCGTCGCCGCCACCGGCGTACCAAACACTGCGCTCATTCCAGCTGCCGCACCGGCCACCAACAGGGCGCGACGTTGCGCGGCGGTCAGATGGAATAACTGACCAACAATTGAACCGATCGCCGCACCGGTCAAGATAATGGGGCCTTCGGCCCCAAAAGGACCGCCCGCACCAATGCCGATGGCGCTCGAGATGGGTTTGAGTATCGCCAGACGTGGTTGAACCTTGCTGCCGTTGACCAGTATGCGCTCCATCGCCTCTGGGATCCCGTGACCACGAATCTGCTCCGAGCCAAAGTGAGCCATCAGACCAATAATCAGCCCACCACCGACGGGGATGATCACGGCAATTACGCCGAGCGTGTTGGCACTGGGCGATACGAGCGCGACGCTCCATCGCTGGTAATAAAAGAGGTTGGTGAAAAACCCAATCATGTCCAAAAGGGCCAACGAGACACCGGCGCCCAGCACCCCGACGACGACGGCCAGAGGAACCAAGCGCAGGATTGCTGGCGTCGTCGTGAAGTCGCCTAGTTCCTGCTCAATCTCTACGTGGCGCGAGCTAGGTCGTACTGTGGCGCCCTTATCGGGCTGTGCTGGGTTGGCGGTTGGCGGCTGAACAACACCTGAGCGCCCGTCCACGTGGCCCGATTCGTCCTCGACCGGACCGGTCTCTTCGGGCTCGGTTGGGTCTTTGGGGCGAGTCACCGGTAAACGCGCCCCATGGCGAGTTCGCGCGAGTCGACAAGGAGCAAAGTAGTGGCATTCGGCATATACATCGTGACACGATGTTAACATTGGTCCATGAGCCTTCCCAACGGGGCCTACGAGCGACTGCTCGCTTTACGTAGTGGACTACGCCGTTTCCAACGCTGGAGCGAGCAGCAAGCTCGAGTCGCTGGCCTCACTCCGGCTCAGCACCAACTACTCCTCGCAATAAGGGGCCACCCCGACCGACGGGGCCCGACCATTGGCGAAGTCGCCGACTACCTCTTACTGCGTCACCACAGCACGGGTGAACTGGTCGACCGAGCCGACGTTGCGGGACTGGTGATTCGCGTCCGTGATACGTCCGATCATCGGATCATTCGATTGCAACTCACCAAAGAAGGAAATGAACGACTCGAAGCCCTCTCCGCGCTCCACCTCGAGGAACTAAAAAGGCTCGCTACCCACTTGCCGAGTACGTGGGATGATCTAGTCCCCAACCAACCAGTCCATGGTCTCCCAGCGACTCGCCGTGTCCGCTCTATTGCGCAAGGCGCCAATGTCGCCGTCACGGTGGTGAAAATTGACGCCGCTACGGCCAAGGTCGGCGGCGAGCGTGTCCTGGTGGACCGCTTGTGGCCCCGGGGAATCGCAAAGGACGCGGCACCATTCGATTCCTGGCGCAAGGATGTAGCGCCAAGCACCGAACTTCGTCAATGGTTCGGACACAATCCAGAACGATTCGATGAGTTCGCCCAACGCTTCCGCGACGAACTTGCGTCCGACTCGAAAGTCGAAGTCCTCGAAGCACTCCATATGTTGGCGCAGCGCGGGGGTGTTGTACTGGTAACCGCAACGCGCGACCTCGACCACTCCGCGGCCGAAGTGTTGCGTGAAGTTCTGACCTCGATGTAGTTCATCGAATTGCCGTTGGCTCGAAGCCGGTGTGGGTGCTGCATAACAAACCGCTTCCCAGCGCGACAAAGATTGTCATCCCAGGAGTGATGAGGTTCCATTCGAGCGAGGCGAAACCCTTTTTTACTTTTCCAGGGGGTCCATTGACATTTTGTGTTGATGGTTTCGCTTGGCCTCTGAGAGCGTTGACCATTTCAGGTGACGAAAACGCGACGTTGCGTTGGCTACAGCACGTACCAGGGCGACGGCTTTATCACACCACCGCGGCACGATGACTCTCACTGGCTTAGGCGAGGGCCTCGGTCATCGTGATGTGTCGCGAAACGTCAGATTGTTTTGTGATTCATCGCCGCCAGAAAAATAAATGTTCCACTCCCAGCGAAGTGCATCATGTCAATCAGATCGGCGTCGAGAAACTCGTGGACGGTTGCGACGCCACCGCCAATTCGAACGTCCTTGCCCTCAGCGGCGTCGAATGCCTGCGCCAGCGCGTCCGACGGCGACGCTTCGAGGAAGTGGAACGTGGTTTCCCCCAGCGTGATTGATGGTCGCACGTGGTGCGTGAGAACGAACACCGGCGTGTGAAACGGGGGCTCGTCACCCCACCATCCTTCCCACTCGTAGTTCTCCCACGGCCCGCGCTGGGGACCGAACTTATTGCGCCCCATAATCTCTGCGCCGATATTGAAGGTGAAGTCGCGGGTGCAAAAGTCGTCGAGACCGTAGGTGCCTCCCGGGTCAGATCTATTCACCCAATGGGCGGTGGCGCCTGCCCACGAGAAGAGATCGGCTGGATTGGCGTGGCCGAAGGGGTGCTCAAGACTTTGCCCTTCGCCGGACCCATATCCATCGCTCGAAACCATGAAGTTATGTACGCGGGCGAACTGCGTCATCGGAATCCCTCCTCAATGCAAGAAAGCGATCAATCACCTCTTCGTCTACGCAACATTACTGCCGCGACCCACGTCAGGTCAGGGAGCGGCATCATTCCCACCGCGAATCCAGTCCGTGGAGCCATGAGGGTCGTTGGAGATCCCGATGTAACGGCCTCTGACGACACCGAGAAATTGCGTGACGCTGGTTACGATGATGACTAGATTTTCGCCATCACCTTGTTCATTGCTCTGCGCGTTTCGTTCGCAACGGTGAATGATGCTCTCGGCGCCAAACCTGACGCAGATCTTTTCAAGTCCTTACCGCAGGCGGTACGCGACTTCGTGACGTTTGGTCGGCCGGTCGAGACCGACTGAAACGATCCACTTACGGAAATCGAAGATCATTCTGGGCCGGAGTCGAGTACGAAATCGAGAGATGTGTCTCCGAGCCAGAGTTCGACAAATTCTGGTCCACGAAATGGGGTCAACGCCACGCAGTCCACTCATTGGGGTCCATCTCAGCGAGTGGAGGAGATGGAATGCCCCTGGTCCTCAGCATTGCATTCGATGGCCTAGGATTTCGGCGCTTTCGATTTTCGATTACGCCAACGTTTTACGCCTATCTACTCCGCAGAACTCTCGGTTAGATAGCCACTATGTGAAGTAGATCCTCCAGCCCGACGAAGTCGTCGGGGTTTCGGGTGTACAACGCAAGCCCGTTCGCGTGGGCGGTGGCGGCAATGAGTAGGTCGGCGATACGACTTCGATGTGAGCGCCCGGCCGCATTGACCGCCGCCACCATTTGCCCGTAGCTCCGAGCGGCGGCAGCGTCAAAAGCCAGAGTCTCAAACGTCGCTTCAACTTGCTGAAGACGAGTCTGGCGACGTGCCGCCTCAGGGCCGGTTGTAGCAAAAAGCGGACCCGCCGCCAACTCGGCGAGGGTAATTGAGCACACCCTCATTTCGGCAGGAAGTGCCGCACTGACTACGGGATCATCCAAGTCAATTACGACTGAAGTGTCGATGAGCCCCGACGACACTTAGAGGCTCTGGTCAACAATGCGATCGGAATCTGCCCTGAACTGATGACGGTCAATTCGAGGTCCTGCGGCGAAGAGCTCCAGGACGTCAGCCTTCGTGACAAAGGTGCGTCGTGCGGTAGTGATTGGACGAAGTTCTGCCACAGGCACGCCGTTTCGCGTGACGACGAAACTCTCGCCTGCGACGACTGCGTCAATCACTTTGGCATTGTCGTTTCGAAGTTCGCGCTGAGCGATGGTCTTTGGCATGGGGCAAGTGTAGCACAGAGTGCTACGAGTGGCTACGTAATTTCACGGCTCATCAAACGGACGGCGTCTTCGATCGGCGTGTATACATCCCGCGCCGCGACGAAACCTAGAACACATCCTTGAATTCGGCTAACTGATGGGAAGGTCCGCAAGGTGACTCGGGCCAACCCTGACCGCGTCGATTGAAACGGAACCGCCCCACTCCTGGCGCCCCAGGAGTGCATTGAGCACCTGGCGGTCTTCGGCCCGGCGATCTTCGACCTGCGATTCGTCAATCTCGTGGTTCATATCAAAGCGATTCGAAAAAGTGAGGGGTGCCAGCGGAGCCGGACTACCAAAGACATCGTGCAACCAGAGTGTCCTTTCGCTTCCCCAGTAGCGAAGCATCGTCACGCCACCAGCAGAGAGATCACTGACGAATCCCTCGGTGGTCAGAAATCCAGCTCAGCTCAGGTGCACCCCATCAAAGTCGTGGGCGACGGCTTCCCAGTCGGGCAGAACGTGACGATCGACTGCGATTCTCACCGCATTTTGTTTCTCGAACGACCGCAGCATCTTCGTGTCCGATGGGTATTGATTCGGACCGGGAAGTTCCCAGCCACTATGAGGGCGCGTCGCAACTTTTGGATAGGTCTCAACTAGACGCACCCAATCGCTCGGACGTGCCACGTTCCACAATCGAACCCCGGCCCGCATCGGTAGATGCCAGCGTGTAACGGGCACGCGCGCAAAATCCCACGCTGAGAAGAGATCGTCATTCACTTCCGTTGGCGGATCGGAGACTGTCCACAACCCTGACCAGGTGAACTCGCCATTTCCGTACACCTCGGAAAAGTCTCTGAACAGAGGCCGTCCGAAGTATCCTTCGGCCGCGTGGCTGACGTACCACCATTGCTGCGCGTCAAGGTCTGCGCCTTGATGAAGTCGTGATCCAAAGTGTTCTGATATTGCCTCCGCGATGAGTCGGCGCTGGGGTGCGCACTCGTAGAGGTAAGGGAGCGATAACAGCGCTTCACCACTCCACGGGCCCGCCAAGTGTTCGGCTGAGGAGACGGCCATGGCCAATAATTTCCCGAACGACATTTTCGAGACCGAAACAGCGGCGCTTCGCACCGCGTCGGGATTGGAGCCCTTTGGTGCATTGAACGACGGGACGCGGACGTCTTCGCGTTCCCCAACTTCCAATCGAGCGAGAAGCGCCACTCCGGCGGGCGCAGCCAGTAATTCCTCAGCAAAAGATGATTCCGAGGGGTCGGACATCTCGTCAAACTACTTGCTCGTTCGTTCACTTCTGAAAAGAAAGAAAGTGGTCCACTAAATGGGACATAGGTCATCGAGTGGAGGTGATGGGATTCGAACCCACTGCCTCTACATTGCGAACGTAGCGCTCTACCAATTGAGCTACACCCCCGAGGAGGTTTTAACTTTAGCCGAACGCCCTACGTGGCTGCGAAAGGCGTTCCCATCGATCGTCGTCGTCCTCAACGTCGTAGTACTCGTCTGGTTGACCGTCGTCGCGGTATTGGTCGTTGTAAAGAGGCTGGACGGTGGCGAGGGCTCGCGGCTGGAGAAAGCTCAACGGCAACGACGATTCGTCCAGGAATCCCTGACTCACCGCGAGCAAGGCCAAACCCACGAATGAGAGCACGCACACCCACGACGCAATAGCTAGATCCATCACGAGTGCATAATTCGCGACGAAGGCAATGATCGAAATCACGAGTGTGAACGCCACGAGTCTCGTGAACATCATCTTGCGCCGCGAGTGCATTGAGCGGCGGTGAATAGGACCTTCGTAGACGTTCGTCACGTTGGTTTCGTTTGGCGCCGACGCGTAGGCCTGCGCGTAACGGTTCATTTGGCGATCGCGCGACGGTTCATCGTCGTAGTCGTAGTCGTTTGCCCACTCATCCCACGAACTTCGCGATTCCAGTGAGCGGTACGTGTCGTCGGCGTGAACGACGGTAAGCCGGGGGCGGCGTAACGAGTCATTGACGACCGGTTCAACCTCGTCGGACCGGTCCAAACGGTGGGCTGGGGAAACGGCATACTCCTGGCGACTGAGGACCTCGTGTTCGGCGCGAAAGGACTGAATCGAGCGTTCGGCACCGCCGTCTCGCAGCCGACGGACGGCCACGGGCGCTAGTAGCACCAACCAGAATATGGCGAGGATTATTAGAAGCATCCGACCAACCCCACGACACGCCACCTTGACATTGCAGTCAAAGTTACAGGTGAATACAGGGTTTTTGGTGGATGTTAGGCCTCGTGTAGACCGCACTCCTCCTTGTCGGCTCCAACCCAACGGCCCGATCGACGGTCACCCGGCACGAGTGGTTTTTCCGTCATCGCGGCGCATCCGATCGACGCGTAACCCTTGGCCCAAAGAGGGTGCTCGGGCAGATTATTGGATGCGAGATAGTACGCAACATCGTCGTCGGTCCAAGTCGCTAAGGGGTTCACTTTGACGAGATTGAATTTCTCATCCCACATCAGGGTTTTCATGTTCGCTCGTGACGGAGCATCCACGCGTTTCACAGATGTAACCCACGCTTGACGGCCCTGCAGCGCGCGACCGAGAGGTTCGACTTTACGCAATTGGCAGCACCACTCGGAACCGCATGGCCACGGCTCCGCGTCGGCACCGGGCTTCGTGCGCGTCATATTGAGCGACCAATCACGCTCGATGCGCGACGCGAACTCGAGGGTCTCGGGAAAGTGACCGTCAGTGTCGAGGAAGATAATTTCAGAATTGGGGCGAAATTGATGAACCATGTGCAACAACGCAACGTCCTCGAACGAACAGGCCATTGCAACGTCGTCGTTGAAACGTTCGAACGTCCAGCGCAGAATCTGTATCGGCGTTGAGCGCTCGAATCTCTCATTCACCTCGTCAAGCTCATCGAGGAGAAAACCGGTGGGAGTAATCACTGGCATTTGGTCGGCCGCCTTACATTCTCGACTGTTTTACTAGGATATACGGAGACCCAATGGACTATGACGACGACACCCTTGCGCACCTCCCACAGCACTGACCACCTAGACCTACTCGAATCCCACGCCATCTTCATTCTGCGTGAAGTGGTCGCGGAGTGCGAACGACCGGTGCTGCTCTTCTCCGGGGGCAAGGACTCGGCGGTACTCTTGCACCTCGCGTTGAAGGCCTTCGCACCCCAACAACTCCCATTTCCCGTCATGCACATCGACACCGGGCAGAACTTCCCCGAGGTCATTGCGTTTCGCGATCTCACCGTTGAGCGCGTCGGTGCCCGTTTGGTCATCGCAAAAGTTCAAGACTCGATTGATCAGGGTAGGGTCGTCGATCCCGGTGCGATGGGCTCGCGGAACCGACTCCAAACTGTCACCCTGCTCGACGCGATCAACGACAACGAGTTCGACGCCGCCTTCGGTGGCGCACGGCGAGACGAAGACAAGGCCCGCGCCAAGGAACGGATTCTCTCCTTCCGCGACACGTTCGGCCAGTGGGACCCCCGTAAACAACGGCCCGAACTCTGGCAGCTCTATCAGGGGAAGGTGAACGCCGGCGAGCACGTGCGTGCCTTCCCACTCTCGGACTGGACTGAGCTCGACGTGTGGCAGTACATCGAACGCGAAGAGATGGCGATACCGGACATCTACTTCGCACACGAGCGCAACGTCATCTTGCGCGACGGCATGTACCTCGCCGTCGGTCCCTTCGTCGAAGCGCGCGACACCGAAACGGTCCAGCGACTGACCGTTCGCTTTCGCACCGTCGGTGACGCTAACTGCACCGGCGCCGTCATTTCCTCTGCCGCGACACTGAAAGCAATCATTGACGAGATTGCATTGGCCAACGTGTCCGAGCGCGGAGCCACGCGCGCCGACGACAAGTTCTCCGAGACGGCGATGGAAGACCGCAAGCGCGAAGGGTACTTCTAGACATGCACGTCATCACGAAGGACCTCCTACGTCTCGCGACGATTGGATCGGTTGACGACGGAAAGTCCACGTTGATTGGTCGCCTGCTCGTCGATACGCGTCAACTCTTTGACGATCAACTCGACGCCGTCGCCGCCGCCTCCGAAAAGCGCGGCGTAGGAGACCTCGACCTCAGCTTCGTGACCGACGGACTGCGTGCCGAACGCGAACAGGGCATCACGATTGACGTGGCGTACCGTTACGCGACAACGCCGACGCGCAAATTCATCATCGCGGACTGTCCCGGACACGTGCAGTACACCGCCAACATGGCAACTGGTGCGTCGACGGCCGACCTCGCACTCGCGGTGCTCGACGTTGCGTCGGGACTAAAGGAGCAGACCCGACGCCACCTCTGCATCGCTGCCCTGCTCGGCGTGCGCTCAATCATTGTCGCCGTCAACAAAATGGATGCCGTCGACTGGTCGCAGCTCGCCTTCGAACGCGTGGTCGACGAGATAGAGACCCTGTCGCGAGAACTGGACTTCACGTCGGTTTCGATTATTCCGATTTCGGCGCTGCTCGGCGACAATGTCGTCGAAGCCTCTACTAACTTTCCCTGGTACGACGGACCGACCGTGCTCGACGCCCTTGAGGCCAGCGAGGCGGGGGCGTGGGAGCACACGACGACCCAGGGCGCTCGTTTGCCCATCCAGTGGGTGCTTCGTCAACCGGGCGGCGGTCGTACCTACGCCGGCATGGTCAACGGCGACACCTTCCGCGTGGGTGACCGAGTCACGCTCCTGCCCTCGAGTGTCGAAACGACCATCACGTCACTCCACTTCGGGGGCGAGGAAATCGAGAGTGCGACGGTTGGTCTCGCCGCCGACATTGGAATGGCCGCTGAAACCAACGCCGGACGCGGTGACCTCATCGCCACCGCTCCCCTCCCTAGGGTCACCAACGAATTGAAGACCACCATCTGCTGGTTCGGCGAAAAGCCACTCGTGATTGGGCAACGACTGCGCATGAAGCACACGTCGAAAGTAACGCCGGTGCGCGTGAAGATCATCAACGGCGTCATCGACATTGAAAAGCTCGACATCGACGAGTCAACGACGCTCAACACCAATGAGATTGGACTCGCGACGTTGCAGACCGCCGATCTTTTGGTGGTGGACGACTACCGGACCAATCGCGTCACTGGCAGTTTCGTGCTCATTGACGAGACGACCAACGCCACGGTCGCCGCCGGCATGGTCGGCCACGCATCGTTTCTCTAGAATTGAACGAGCATGGCGATAAGCGCCACGCCAATGAGAGCCAACAACGTGTCGATCGATCGCGTGAGTTGACGACCACGCTCCGGTGACGCGACACCGTCGAGGGCGATGACTTCACTGATGACTTGTTCCTGGGGCAACGTTCTAGCTTCAAGGTGTCCGGCCGCCGCGAAGTAGGCCACCAGTCCCACAATGATCCACGGTCTCGTGAGCGAGACCGAACTGTCGCCACTCAGCGACATGATGAGCCCCGTGATCGGCAACACGTGCACTACGCGCGCCGCCCAGTTACGACGTTTGGGGAACCTCTTGCGCTGCGTTGCGAGGTCGGCGCCGCGCACTATCGCCTGGGCCGACGCGCGCATCACGACGAAGACGATGACGGTATCAATCGCGGCGATGATGTGAACAAGGAAGACCAGATCGTACGAGACAGTGTTGGCGATCATTCGTCGCCCAAGAGAACGGTCGCCGCTGAATAGGGGTCGGTCTCGTCGGCTAGCAACGCGTCGACCTGGGCCTCGTAGGCATCGCCGCGCGCGAGTGCGCCAATGCGTGAACGCACCATCGCCGTTAAGACCTTGTCGAGCTCGCCTCGCATTCGTGCCCGGCGCTGATCGCCAAGGTGACCGAGTTCAATGAACTTTCGGTGAGCGACGACGGCCTCCCAGAGTTCGACAATGCCTGCGGAGGACGTTGCGGTCGTATCAAGGATCACCGGGCGCCATTCGTGTTGACCGCCGAGATCGAGCATCTGTTCGAGGTCGCGGCGCGTCTCCTTAACCCCGGGTCGATCGGCCTTGTTAATCACGAAGATGTCGGCGACCTCCAAAAGTCCCGCCTTGTTGGCCTGCATGGCATCACCCCACCCGGGATTGACGACGACAATTGTCGTATCGGCGGCCGAAGCAATCTCCACTTCCATCTGTCCGACGCCCACGGTCTCAATGAGGGTAAGACGAAACTTTGCGATTCCGAGCACCCGCACGGCGTCGGGCACCGCCAACGAAAGTCCGCCCAGGTGACCCCGCGTCGCCATTGAGCGAATGAAGACGTGCTCGTTCGTCGCGTGTCCCTGCATGCGGATCCGGTCGCCGAGGATTGCGCCTCCCGTGAAGGGAGAACTGGGATCGACGCAGAGCACACTCACTTCGTGGAACGCGTCTACCCCGTCAAATGAACCCTTGTCGAGGACCGTCGTGATGAGTTGATCGGTCAACGTTGACTTTCCGGCGCCGGGAGGTCCGGTGATGCCCACCACGTAGGGGGACGGTGTGCGATAGGCCAGCGCGGCCGTTTCGAGTTGTGGTGGCCCGCCCGATTCGACGAACGTCAAGAGGCGCGCCAGTGCGGTCCGGGACCCGGTGGCTGCTTGAGCAACTAACTCTGCGGGGACGCGCGAGATCACGGATTGCGCTCGATGTTGGCACCAAGCGAGCCGAGTCGACCCACGAAGTTGTCGTAGCCGCGGTCCATGTGCTCAAGGCCGGTGACGGTCGTCTCACCCTCGGCGACCAGTCCGGCGAGAATGAGGGCGGCGGCCGCCCGGATATCGCTCGCGTGTACCGAACTACCCGTCAGGTGGTCCACGCCACGGATCATCGCGTGATGTCCTTCGGTCGTGATGCTCGCACCTAGACGAACTAATTCGTCCACGTAGCGAAAGCGACCGACGAAGAGGTTTTCGGTTACGACCGAGACGCCAATGGCAACACTCAACATTGTGGTGATGAGGGGTTTGTAGTCAGTCGCCACCCCGGGATAGGGCAACGTCGCAACGTCACAGGCCCGCAGCGAGGCCGGACCGCGTGCGGCGACGCCGACACCCTTCGCGTCCACCTCCCCGCCCATCGCTTCGATTTTTCGCAGCAACATCTCCATGTGTTCCGGGTGAGCGTCGAGCACGCGCACCTCGCCGCCAGTAATTAATCCCGACGCCAAGTACGTCGCTGAGACGACGCGGTCCGTGACCACTCGGTGCGAAGCGGGGCTGAGTTCCGGTACGCCGTCGATCGTAAGTCGCGACGTGCCGAGACCCTCAATACGCGCGCCCATGGCGATCAACTGACGACCCAGGTCTTCAACTTCGGGCTCGCGCGCAGCGTTGTCGATCACCGAGCGGCCCTCAGCCAGGACGCACGCCATCAAGAGATTGTCGGTTGCGGTGTGGCTCGGGTATTCGAGCGTCATGCGAGTCGCGCGAAGGCGGGGCCGATTGGTCGTTGCCCGAATGTAGTTTCGGTCATTGTGGAAGGTCGCGCCCATCGCGGTGAGACCGTCGGTGTGAAAGTTGATGGGTCGCTGGCCAAAGTCGTCGCCCCCGGGTAGGGCCATGTCGGCGCGTCCGCAGCGCGAGAGGAGTGGCCCGAGAATCACGATCGACGCTCGCATCGCTTCAAAGAGGTGGGCCGGGGCAACGGGATTGATCTCGTTACAATCGGGCACCGAGACATTCAGTTCGTGCGCGCGGGGGGTGCTCACCGTGCATCCGAGCGCTTCTAAGAGTTCGCCCATGACGCCAACGTCGGTGATGTCGGGAACGTTCGTCAGTTGGTGCTCGCCCGTCGCCAACAGGCAGGCCGCCATCTCTTTGAGGACGGCGTTCTTCGCCCCCAGGGCCACCACGTCGCCCTCGAGGGCTCCGGCGGGCTTAACAACCAGTGATGTCACTCTTCAAGTATTGCCGTTCTCGCGAAATGGACCGGACTAGGGATGAGGGTGGTGAAGACCGATACGCTGGCCTCGTGCTGCAACCTTCCAAGCCCGATCGCAATATTGCGCTAGAGATGATTCGCGTTACCGAAGCCGCGGCAATTGCGGCGGCCCGATGGGCTGGACGCGGCGACAAGAACGCGGCCGACGGTGCAGCCGTCGACGCAATGCGATTCGTTCTTGGCGGTGTCGCCATGGACGGCGTCGTCGTCATCGGCGAAGGCGAGAAGGATGAGGCGCCGATGTTGTATAACGGCGAGCACATCGGCAACGGTCGCCCCCCGAAAGTCGACATCGCAGTCGACCCCGTTGACGGCACGACGCTCACCGCGATGGGCCGCAACGGGGCCCTCGCCGTGATTGCACTCTCGGAACGTGGCACGATGTTCAATCCCGGACCGTGCGTGTACATGAAGAAGGTAGCGGTCGGTCCACGCGGTCGCGGCTCTGTCGACATCAACGCGTCGGCTACCGACAATCTCAACGAACTTTCCAAGCGCTTGAAGAAACCGGTACAGGAACTCGGCGTCGTCATCCTCGACCGCCCCCGTCACGAACTTCTCCTCGCCGAGGTCCGCGAAGCCGGAGCGCGCGTACTCTCTATTTCCGACGGCGACGTGGCGGGTGCGATCGCTACGGGCTGGCCGAACTCCGGCGCCGACGTGCTCTTCGGCATTGGTGGCACACCCGAAGGAGTGATCGCAGCCGCGGCGCTTCAGGGATTGGGCGGCGAAATACAAGGAATGCTCTATCCACGCGACGAGGCAGAGAGGAAGTTGGCCGAGTCCCTGGGCTACGACTTTTCGCGTGTACTCATGACCGACGACCTCGTCGCTAGTGACAACTGTTACTTCTCCGCCACCGCCATCACCGACGGCGACTTTCTGCGCGGCGTTCGTTTTCACGACTTCGGCGCGACGACGCAGTCCATGGTCGTACGTTCGCGGTCGGGAACAGTGCGCACTGTCGAGACCTTCCACCGACACAACAAGTTGGAAGAGTTCACGTCCGCCGGCTTCTAGCCCTTGATTGATTTTTCACAAACAATCTTTCATCAGGTAGTTCTCTCAGTATTTCAGTTGCATTGTCATTGACCTCGTCGTAACGTCCGAGTTAGAGCCCGACGGACTCTGGCGCGTGAGCGTCACGACAAGGAGGTTGCAGTGCTCGTATCGGATCTTTTGGCCACCAAGAGTCAAGAGGTAGCAACCATTTCCCAAGAGCGATCAGTGAACGACGCACTGCTCTTGTTAAAAGAGCGAGGCATCGGAGCGCTCATCGTGACTGGCCCAACGCCGCCACTCGTGGGTATCTTCTCCGAGCGCGACGCCGTGCGCGCTCTGGCGACTAGTGGCGCTGCGGCGCTGGACATGAAGGTCTCCCAACTGATGACGAGCGACGTGCAGACCTGTGACGTGGAGACGACGGCCACAAAGTTGATGGGCATGATGACCGAACGTCGAATCCGCCACGTACCCGTCGTCCACGACGGCCAGCTGGTGGGGATGATTTCAATCGGCGACGTCGTGAAGGCCCGATTCGACGAACTCGAACACGAGAAGAAAGACCTGCTGGACTACGTCTCGTCCTGGTAGCGAATTACCTTCCAGCGGCACTGAGTCGTAGTTCGGCGCGCTCGAGGTCGGCGTAGGCGAGCATCTGTGTGGCGCCTGCCAATTGCTCAGTACGCGTCTCCGCGACGATTTGAGCCTCGGCCATTTCTTTGGCCGATTGCGCCCGAGCGACGTCGATGTCGTTCACATTCTCGGCGATACCGGCGAGCACCGTTGCTTGCGTGACACCCTCTTCGGCCCCGGGTCCGACTTGGAAGAAGCCGCCATGCACCGCGAACGAGATTGATCCCTCGGCGGTGTCGACGCGCACCACGCTCGGCACCACGTCACCGACCATGTCGGTGTGCTGGGGCAGAATCGTAAACCATCCCTCGCTCGAGCGCGCGACGAGAGCCTGGGCCTCGCCGACCCAGAGTGGTGCCTCGGGCGTCACAATCTCTACGTTCAGGGTGGACACTGCTACTCCTTCGCGAGTTCGGCGGCCTTACGTTCGACGTCAGATGCGCCGCCCACGTTGAGGAACGCCTGCTCTGGGAAGCTGTCGAGGTCGCCCTTCACGAGGTGCTCGAATGACTCGATTGTCTCTTGGACGGGAACGTTGATGCCGTCGATACCGGTGAAGATCTTGGACACGAACATTGGCTGGGATAAGAATCGCTGGATCTTGCGCGCTCGGGTCACGGTGATGCGGTCCTCTTCTGAGAGTTCGTCCAGTCCGAGGATCGCAATGATGTCCTGGAGTTCCTTGTTGCGCTGCAGGATCTGCTGGGTCTGGCGGGCCACGGCGTAGTGACGCTCCCCCACGATCTCGGGGGCGAGAATGTTGGACGTTGAGGTCAGAGGGTCGACCGCCGGGTAAATGCCCAAGGCGGCGATCTGGCGACTGAGTTCGGTCGTTGCGTCGAGGTGGGTGAAGGTCGTGAACGGAGCCGGATCGGTGTAGTCATCCGCAGGGACGTAGACGGCTTGGAGCGACGTAATCGAACGTCCGCGCGTGGAGGTAATGCGCTCTTGGAGTTCGCCCATCTCGTCGGCCAAGGTTGGCTGGTAGCCCACCGCGCTCGGCATACGGCCCAGCAGCGTCGAGACTTCGGAGCCGGCCTGCACGAAGCGGAAGATGTTGTCTACGAATAACAACACGTCCTGGTTCTTTACGTCTCGAAAATATTCGGCCATTGTGAGGGCTGCCAGGGCCACGCGAAGGCGTACACCCGGCGGCTCGTCCATTTGGCCGTACACCAATGCGGTCTTCTCAATAACGCCCGACTCGCGCATTTCCAATAAGAGGTCGGTGCCTTCGCGCGTTCGCTCGCCGACGCCGGCGAAGACCGACACGCCTTCGTGCAATTCGGCCACGCGGCGGATCATCTCCATGATCAGGACAGTCTTTCCCACGCCCGCTCCGCCGAAGAGTCCGATCTTGCCACCCTGTACGTAGGGAGCGAGGAGGTCGACAACCTTGATACCGGTTTCGAACATCGTGGCGTGCGGCTCCAATTGATCGAAGGCCGGGGCGCTGCGGTGAATCTCCCAGTAGTCCTCGACCGGTCCGATGTCCTTCGTGTCGAGCGATTCGCCGATCACATTGAAGACGTGGCCGAGCACCGCGTCGCCGACGGGCACCGTAATACCGCGTCCGGTTTGGCGCACAACGGCTCCGCGTACTAGTCCGTCAGTGGGCTTCATGCACACGCAGCGAACACGGCCCTCGCCAATCTGCTGGGCGACTTCACCAGTGACTGTCACGGTCTCGCCATCGATAACGATGTCGACCTCGATGGCGTGGTTGATCTCGGGCAACGAGTGCGGCGGGAACTCAACGTCGACGACGGGACCGGCGATAGCGACGACCCGTCCGGTTTCGAGAGTGGTCTTGTCAGGAGTCATAGTCATTTGATTCTCACTTTCCCGAGCGGAGCGCTTCGGCGCCGCCCACGATTTCCATAATTTCGGTGGTGATCGAGTCCTGTCGGGCTCGGTTCATAATGCGGCTGAGCGACTGGCCGAGTTCGTCGGCGTTGTCGGTGGCGGCGGCCATGGCGCGCTGCTGGCTGACGTGGAAGGAGGCAGCGCCTTCGAGCAGTGCGGAGAAGATTTCGCTCTCCATAGCCTTCGGCGCGAGCGACGCGAGCAGGTTCTTTACCTCGGGCTCGAACTCCGTGTAGCCCTTTACGACCTTGGGCGCTTCCTCTTCGCTGAGGGCGGGCATGGCGAGGGGCAACAACTGCTCGACCTCAACCGCTTGAGTCGCCGCCGAGAGGAACCTCGTCGAAACCAACAACACCTGTTGTACTTCACCCTCGAGGAAGGGTGCAGCGAGTGTGCTCGCCACTCGTCGAGCGTCGGCCCAAGTGGGGCGATCGGACATATTCACGAAACCAGCTTCAACCTCCAAGCCGCGGAAGCGAAAGAAGGCGCCAGCCTTCTTCCCGACGGTGACCAATCGAACGGTCGTGCCTTCGTCTTCGAGCTTTCGTACCAGACGCTCACCGGCGCGCATGGCCGAAGAGTTGTACGCACCGGATAGTCCACGGTCACCCGTGATCACGAGGACGATTGCGCTATCAACGTGGTCCGGCGTCATGAGGAGTTTGGCTGCGGCGTAGGGATCACCCAGTGCCGCTTCGATGATGATTCGTCGCATCCCGTTGCGGTACGGCCGGTTCGCAACGATGCGCGCTTGGCTGCGTGAAATCTGGGAGGCGGCAATGAGCTCCATCGCTTTCGTGATCTTCCTGGTGGACTGGACCGACTTGATTCGTCGACGCAGGATTCGTTCTTGTCCTCCGGCCATTGCTCCTCCTTTCTCCCTGGTTCTTTCCGACTACTTCGACGTAACGGCGAAGCCGTTCACGAATGCCTGCATGGCCGCGTCGAGGGCGCTGCTCTCTGGCAGGGCTCCGGTGTCGCGGATGGTGGAGAGCAGGTCCTGGTGCTGTGCGCGGAAGTTCGTCAGCAATTCGGACTCAAATCGGCGAACGTCCTCGACCGGAACCTCGTCCAGCCAACCTTTGGTACCGGCGTAGATGGCAATGACCTGTTCCTCTACGGGGACCGGTGCGTTGAGACCTTGCTTGAGCAGTTCGGTGAGACGGTAGCCACGGTCGAGTTGACGCTGGGACGACTTGTCGAGCTCGGAGCCAAACGTCGCGAACGACTCGAGGTCACGGAACTGGGCGAGGTCGATCTTGAGCGTGCCGGCGACCGAACGCATGGCCTTGATCTGTGCGGCCCCACCGACGCGCGACACCGAGTTGCCCACGTCGATCGCGGGACGAACTCCGGAGTAGAACAGGTCGGACTGCAAGAAGATCTGTCCATCAGTGATCGAGATCACGTTGGTAGGAATGTAGGCCGAGATGTCGCCGGCTTTGGTTTCAATAATCGGCAACGCCGTCAGCGATCCGCCACCGCGGTCGTCGCTCAACTTGGCGGCGCGCTCGAGAAGACGACTGTGCAAATAGAAAACGTCGCCGGGGTAGGCCTCGCGACCCGGTGGGCGGCGAAGCAACAGCGAAATCTGTCGGTAGGCTTCGGCCTGCTTCGAGAGGTCGTCGTAGACAACGAGCGCGTGCTGGCCGTTATCCATCCACTCCTGGCCAATGGCGCAGCCGGCGTAGGGCGCAAGGAACTTGAACGGTGCGGGGTCACCGGCCGAGGCGACGACCACGACGGTGTATTCCAGTGCGCCAAAGTTCTCTAGGACCTTCACGGTCTGGGCGACCGAGGAGTTCTTTTGTCCCACGGCCACGTAGATGCACTTCACACCCTGGCCCTTCTGGTTGAGAATGGTGTCGATGGCGACCGTGGTCTTGCCGGTCTTGCGGTCACCGATGATGAGTTCGCGCTGACCACGGCCGACTGGAGTCATTGCGTCGATGGCCTTGATGCCGGTTTGAAGTGGTTCCGAGACGGGTTGGCGTCCGGTAATGCCGGGCGCCTGAATCTCCATGCGGCGCTGCCCGGGATTATTGAGCGGACCCTTGCCATCAATGGGATCACCGAGGGCGTTGACGACTCGGCCCAGCAGAGCGTCACCGACTGGCATGTTGAGAATTCGACCAGTCGCTCGAACCACCTGCTCTTCCTCGATCGTGTCGACCGAACCGAGCACGACGGCGCCGATGGTGTCCTCGTCGAGGTTCATGGCGAGACCCAAGGTGCCGTCCTCGAACTCGAGCAACTCGTTCACTTTTGCCGAAGGAAGTCCCGAGACGCGCGCGATGCCGTCACCGACTTCCACGACGCGTCCAACCTGCTCGGCGCCGACGGCGGGGTTGAACTCGGTGACGTGCTTGCGCAAGGCATCGGTAATCTCGTTGGCGCTAATGGTGAGCTCTGTCATCACAGATTCCTTTTCTTAGTCATTTCGATTCATTGCGGATTCATACAGGTGACCCGAGGCGACGGCGTCGCGTAGAACGCTGAGTCGACCTCGCGTACTGGCGTCGAGTCGTAGGTCACCAATCTCAACGAGGACGCCGCCCAACAGCGACTCGTCTTCGGCGACTTGGAGTTCGACGTTCTTACCCGTCAACGCCGTCAGTGACGCCACGAGTTGGCCCCGGCTCTCGTCGTCGAGCGCACGCGCGGTGTGCACCCGCGCGATGCGCCAGTCACGGGCCTTCGCCACATAGTCAACGAGGTAATCGAGTGTGCCCACGACGTCGCGGGGGCGACCACCTTCAATGACGAAGCAGGCGAGTTCCAGTGTGATGTCGCTCACCTTGCCCGCGAGCAGTGCCTTGACCGTACCCAGCCGCGCTTCCAACGCCGCGTCGCGGTCGAGTAGCAAACGACGGAGTTGGAGATTGCCTTCAATGGTGCGAGCCCAGCGAAAAAGTTCGTCCTCAATCTCGTCGAAGTTAGAGACGCCAATCTCGTCGAGTTTCGCGTCGGCGAATCCACCCACGCGCCTACGCGCGGCGAGGAGCCCTAGGTTCCCCAACGAGAATATTCCGGTCTCGACCATCGCGCGAGCTTTGAAGGCCAGTTCCGCTAACTCGTGGGGCACGTCTTGGGCCGGCGCGGAGGTGGCGGCGTAGACGGCGACTTTCGTCGTCACCTCACTCACCTTGCCGCTTAGAAGGTCGAAGAGGATGAAGCCACGTCCGGCTCCCGAGATGGAAGTGTCCGTCAAGACGGCACGAAGATCGGCGCGACCAAGAACGGTTTGCTCCAGCGACGAGAGTTCCCTCGTCGCCGTTGCCAATGCGGCCTCGTCCAGCGAGTCCAATCGGGCGCTGGCGTATCCTTCGAGCTTGGGCAGCATGGTTAGTTCGCGGACCCCTTGGCCGCCTCAGCATTGAGGGCCGATACTGCTTCGCGAATTAAGTCTTGGTGGGCACTTTCGTCGACTTCGCGACCAACGATTTTGTTCACGAGGTCGTAGACGATCTCGCCAATTCGTGCCGATGCTTCGTCAATGGCTCGCTGACGCGCAGTATCAACTTCCCCCGCCGCCATCGCCACGATTCGGTCATATTCGACCTGACCGCGCCCTGAGGATTCGGCCTTCACCTGATCGGACGTCGCCTGGGCCGCCGTGACAATTGCTCGGGCCTGATCTCGGGCCTCCGCGAGCAAGATCTGTCGCTCGTCGCCCGCCGCGGCCGCTTCGGCGTTCGCCTCGTCGGCGGCCGCTAGAGAAGCACGAATCTTCTCCTGACGTTCCGTCATTGCCTTATTGAGTGGCGGCAGGATGTACTTCGTCATGAGCCACAGAATTACGATCACCGCGACGAGTTCGACTACGAACGTGCCGTTGGGTATCAGGAAGACCGACGTACCAATCATCTCAATTGACTCTCTATCTGAAGTGCGAAACATGTCGTCTGATCCACTCGCGCGGATCAGACGACATCCGAATTATTGCTTCTGGAATACGTAAACGAAAACGACCATGAACAAGAGATTGATGAAGTACATGGCTTCAACCAATCCCACGGTCAGGAAGAAGTACTGACGAGCCTTGTTCTCGATCTCGGGCTGGCGCGCAATCGCAGCAATCGTCTGGCTACCGGCCAGACCGTCACCGATTGCTGCGCCGATGGCACCGCCGCCAAGGGCGAGACCGCCGCCGACGAGTGCGCCAGCGATGCTGATCGCGCCTTCTATGGTTTGTGCTGCCATTTCTCTGTTCCTCCTAGTTGGATTTAATGCGAGGTCTCTAGTGATGCGTGTTGCACTTCGTGCGCCACCTCGTGTTCTTCGTCATGGCTCATGGCCATTCCGAAGTACATGATGGTGAGCAACATAAAGATGAAGGCCTGAATAAGGCCGATGAAGAGATTGAACGGCTTCCATATCACTTCAAACGGGCCTAGAGCAATCGGCATGAGAGCTGCGACGACGACGATCATCAGTGCACCCGAAAAGAGATTGCCGAAAAGTCGGAACGTGAGCGTGATCGGCTTCGTAATCTCCTCAATCACGTTGATCGGTGTCAGTGCCGTGTAGGGCTTCGTGTAGTGCTTGAAATAGCCCTTGAAACCGCGAGCCCTGAATGCCTCAAAGTGCGCCCAGACAATCACAACCAGGGCGAGCGCGAGGGGAAGATTCACGTCACTCGTCGGCGCGGGGAAAATCTCGCCCGATGAGCCTGGATGCATGGCTGACGGGATGAATTCGAGCCAGTTACAAATTAGAATGAAAAGAAACACCGTGACCCCGATGGGAACAAATCGTCGGCCTTGCGGCCCAACGGCGGAGTCGGCAAGTTCTCGTACCTGTTCGACCAACACTTCCCAAAAGAGTTGCAACTTGCCTGGCACACCCGACGTGACCTTCGATCGCATTCGAAAACCCAAAAAGAGGAAGATCGCGACTGCGGCGACCGTGGACATCAAAATGTCCGAGTCAATGGTCAGGCCGAGCAAATGCAGGTGGGGATGAACGCCTACTTCAATGGTCTTCGCGGCCATTTGTATCTTCACTCCACTCCTCCCTGACTAGTTACCACACGCATGACATTGACGACGAATACCAATTGATAAACCACGAGCCCTGCAACAATACCGATTCCCAGGGGTGCGTTCAGGAAAACGACAACTATCACCACGACGGTCATGGCGGCGAGTCGAATAGTGGTTTTCGAGCCCAATTGTCGGCGAACGGCCTTGGAGCTCTGTTCACCGCGTAATTCAACCTGGGCCGCTTGTCGGTCAAGGAATCGCAGGTTCAGAATCGCCAGCCCGACGCCGATCACGAGACCGAGCGCCGCGAGCGGCGGCGCGATGAAAATGGCAACGATAAACCCAAGTGCCCCAACGATAATGGCCGAAAGTGTGGTGCGGCGAAGGAGGCGCGGGAGAGTGTCTGTCGGGAGGTTTTCTAGCACGAGCAATGGGTTTCTAAAGGAAACGCCGGACTTGCTGTACCACGCTCACCACGGCGGCGACCGTTCCTAATGCTATCCCGAAAAGAAGGCCCCACGGCGCGGAGCCCCACGCGTGGTCGGCCCAAAGCCCTAGGACTACGAAGACGGCAATTACGATCGCGGCCGTAAGTCCCATCGTCAAGAATTCGACTGCGCCCGGCAGGTCCTTCATTGGGGCATTCTCCTGTTCGGAGGGTATTTCGCGCTCAGGACCACCGGCGCTCGTACTCAATGGTGCGAACTCTCGCGCTGACGATTGGCCGCTTCTCGCTTGACGTAGAAGCGGTTCAACAATGGGCTGAACCAAGTGAAGAGTCCGATCAACAACAGTCCGACGCCGAGTGGAATGAAGACGTTCGCGTGGGTGTCAAACAGTGGAAGTAGGACGAACCCGCAGAGCAGGGCGGTCCAGAGCCACAGGATGACGACGGTGCGACGGTGACCGTGTCCGAGCCGCATCAAGCGGTGGTGAATGTGATTCTTGTCGGGGGTGTGGAAGCCCTGTCCCGACGCGGTTCGGCGCACGAACGCCCAGACGGCATCAATGAGTGGAACACCCAGGATGAAGACGGGGATGAGGAGCGGCGCGAAGAAGAAAAAGGTCACGCCGCTGGCGGGTGGCGTACGTCCCCCGATCACCATCGTCGAGGCGCTCATGAGAAGCCCCAACATCAACGCTCCGGCGTCACCCATGAAGAGCTTCGCCGGGTGAAAGTTGTCTCGCAGGAAACCCAGACATATTCCGCACGTCAATGCCGCAATCAACGGTCCGACATTGTTCATGGGCAAGAGGCCGTCGTGCTCCAAACGCAGTCCGTAGACACACAGAGTGCCCGAGGCAATGGCGACAATGCCACCGGCCAAGCCATCAAGTCCGTCAATGAGATTGACGGCGTTCGAAAGCGCGAAGACCCACACCACCGTGATGATCGGAAGTATTGAGGGTCCGAGCACGACGAAGCCAGCGAATGGCAACTTCAATTGGTACATCGTGCACCCACTGAAATAGAGAATCGATGCCGCGAGCACCTGTCCGGCCACCTTGGCCGGTGCGCTCATTTCACGGAAATCGTCCAAGACGCCGACCACGAAGATGACACCAGCCGCGAGTAAGACGCCCAACATTTCGTGACTCGAAAGGATGACGTTGCGCAGTGAAGGAATCGCCATCGCGCACAACAACGCAATGCAGAAACCAATGAGCATCGCCGCACCACCGCCGTAGGGCGTGACCACCTGATGGACTTTGCGTTCGTCCGGTTGTGCGGTGTAATTGATGCGCACTGAGATCTTGCGTGCTGGCACATTGGCCACCAACGTCACCAACGTCCCGATGACGATGATGGCGGCGTAGGCGGCAATGTCGGGCATTTACTTCTTCGTGAAATGTGCGTAGGGATTGAAGGCGCCGCACAGTGACGCTACTTCGCGACGCACGGCCACGATGGCCTCCTCGTCATCGCGACTGCGTAGGGCGGTCGCCATCATGGCGGCGATGGCTTCGAACTCGCCTTCCTTCATTCCGGCCGTCGTCTGCGCAGCCGTACCGACGCGAAGTCCCGACGTGATAAAGGCACTTCGCGGGTCGTCGGGAATCGTGTTGCGATTCGTCGTAATGCCCGCACGATCGAGCACTTCTTGGGCCACCTTGCCGGTCAAGTCCTCGTCGAATTCGCGAAGGTCGAGCAACACCATGTGGTTCTCCGTGCCGCCCGATACACTGCGAAATCCCTCTTTCGCCAGCGCCGCACTGAAGGCCCGAGCGTTGGCGACGATCTGATCGGTGTACGTAGCGAACCGTGGTTCGGACGCCTCCTTGAACGCCACGGCCTTGGCCGCGACGACGTGCTCCAACGGTCCACCTTGTTGACCGGGAAAGACCGCCGAATCAATCTTCTTGGCGTGCACTTCGCGACAGACGATGGCGCCGCCACGCGGTCCGCGCAACGTCTTGTGCGTGGTGAAGGTCACCACGTCGGCGTAGGGCACGGGGTTGGGGTGTGAACCGCCCGCGATCAGACCGGCGACGTGCGCAGAATCGAACATCAACATCGCACCCACTTCGTCGGCGATTTCACGAAACGCTACGGGGTCGATGATGCGCGAGTAGGCGGTCGCCCCCGCCACGATCATCTTTGGTCGGTGTTCGAGGGCCTGACTTCGCACGTTCTCGAAATCAATCATTTCACCGGGATTCTCGGGGTCGTCCGATCGCGGCGTCACGCCGTAGGCGACAAAATTCCACCACTTGGACGTGATTGAGGCCGGTGATCCGTGCGTTAGGTGGCCTCCCTGGTCGAGCCGCATGGCGAGCACCGTGTCGCCCGGGTCGAGCAACGCCTGGTAGACCGCGACGTTCGCATTTGCGCCGCTGTGTGGCTGCACGTTGGCGTGATCGGCGCCGAAAAGGTCGGTGAGTCGACGCCTCGCCAAGTTCTCCACTTCATCGACCACTTGGTTGCCGCCGTAGTAACGACGTCCGGGATATCCCTCGGCGTACTTATTCGTGAGGATCGAACCGGTTGCGGCAAGCACCGCGGGCGAAGCGAAATTCTCACTAGCAATGAGTTGCAGGGTGGTTGTCTGGCGCTCCCACTCTCGGCGAAGCAGTGAGGTCATTTCTTCATCACTGGCAATCCATGCATCAAAGGGGGATGACACCATTCCTGTTACCTTTCGTCGTTGACCAAGCTCAGTTCGAGCCCGTCGAGTTTGGCGATTCGCGCTTCGTGGCGACCAGCGAGCGGCGTTGCGTTCAACCAGGCCTCAAGTGCGTCGGTGGCGACTGCGGTTCCGATGAGACGTGATCCCAGGCAAAGAACATTGGCGTGGTTGTGTTCCCTCGCCAAATGGGCCGAGGTTACGTCGTGCACAAGAGCCGCTCGAACTCCCGCAACTTTGTTCGCAGCAATCGAAACCCCGATGCCGCTACCACAAATGGCCACTCCCAAATCGGCGTCGCCCGCCGCAACGCTGCGACCCACGGCGGCGCCGAAGTCGGGGTAGTCAACCGACGTCGACGCGTTGTCCGTGCCAAGGTCGAGGACGTCGTAGCCCCATTCGGAGAGCAGTGAAGACAATTGTGTCTTTAAGTCGTAGCCGGCGTGGTCAGAGCCAAGGGCGATTCGCATCAAGTCAACACTACCTTTTGCTTCACGCCACTACGTGGGGCGGCCATACTTCTACACGTGACAACTTCCCCTCGAACGCCGGTCGTCATTGGTGTCGGGCAGGTCACCGATAGACCGTCGTACGACGCGACACCAGCCAGTCGTCCTCAACCACTCGATCTCATGGTGGACGCTCTCGAACGGGCCGCGAACGACGCCGGAGGCGGTGGTGTCCTCAACGCCATCGACGAACTGGTAGCGATTAGTTCCTTCACCTGGCACACGAACGATCCTGCGCTCCTCGTTGCACAGAGGCTCGGATTGAGCGAAGTCAAGACGCGACTCACCCCAATCGGGGGCAACGTCGCCCAGAAACTCGTCCACGAAAGCGCACGACGAATTCTGAGTGGTGACGTGACGACGGTGGCCGTCGTTGGTGCCGAGGCAATGAACGCACAGTTGTTGGCGCGACGTGCCAATACGCGGACCCAATGGGTGGTCCAGGGTGATGACGTCGCTATGGCACTGGATCTTTCTGACGACCGCACGCCGCTCACCGAAGCCGAATACACCCAAGGCCTACGGCTGCCAATTGAGGTCTACCCCCTCTTCGAAAACGCCCGTCGTGCTCGAATGGGTTGGTCCCTCGACGACCAACGAGCGCGCCTTGGCACTCTCTGGTCCAACTTCTCGTCGGTGGCGGCAGCGAACCCCTACGCGTGGCTGCCAAAGCTTCATACGCCCGAGGAGATCACGACACCGAGTGCGTCCAACCGAATGGTGGGCTATCCCTACACCAAGTTGCTCATCGCCAATGTGCCAGTCGACATGGGTGCGGCGTACATCATCACGAGTTACGAGCAAGCGAGGAAACTCGGCGTGGCGAAGGACCGGATGGTCTTCCCCCAACTCGGCGCTGACGCGAACGACCACTGGTTCGTCTCGGACCGGCCGCAGCTCGACGACTCGCCCGCGATGCGAGCCCTATGGAACACTCTGACCAATTTTGGCGCACGGGCCGATGACTTCGCCCATATCGACCTCTACAGTTGCTTTCCGACAGTCGTCCAAACGGCGTGCGAAGTCCTCGGCATCGACGCCTACGACGCCAGCCGAATTCCTACGATGACCGGTGGACTCACGTTCGGCGGCGGCCCCGGCAACAACTACACGACCCACGCAATTGCCTCAATGGTGGATGCGCTACGCGCCGATACGACGAGTCAAGGACTGGTCACGGCTCTGGGATGGTTCTCAACCAAACACTCCTGGGGCACGTACACCGCGACTCCCCCGGTCGGCGGTTTTCAGTGGGCTACACCCCAGTCGGAGGTCGATGCTCTGCCGCGCTGTCGAAGCGAACAACTCAGTGGTCCCGTCTCGGTAGAGAGCTACACCGTGACGCACGCACGCGATGGTTCACCAACGTCGGTAATCGTTGCGGCTCGCACGAGTGAAGCGATCCGAGTGTGGTGCCATAGCTACGACGCATCGTTGATGCGTAGCGCCGAGACCACGGAGATCATCGGTCGTTCAGGCGACGTGCACGACGGCGTAATCACGCTGTAGCGCGACTCTAATACTCGAGCCCAACGAAGGAACGACCGCAAAAACGATGAAGGGGCCGTTCGCCGGTACCCGGAAGGTCGTGCAACCACAGAACGCGTCGGCGACACGAAACGTGAAGTGGTTGATGATCAGCTGGTACCCACTCAGACGCTGTCGGAGAACGAGTCAATTCTTAGAGACTCACGGTCGAACAACATGACCGACGGCGTCTAAATCATCACGTACTACGCAAGCAGCGATCCAATGTCGTTCGCGCTAATTGCGCCTTCGCGCAGAATTCTCCACGACTCGCCCGTCACGTCGACCACCGTTGAGACGTCGCCCGAACGCTCACCGCCATCAATGACACCCGCGAGATCGTTCTTCAAATCGAACATGTTGCGCACATCGGAGGCGCTATGGCAGTCCGCTTCACCGTGCACGTTCGCACTCGTCACTGCGAGTGGTCCAATCACGGCGATCATTCGGCGCACAACGTCGTCATCGGGGATTCGGAATCCGACGGTGTCGTTCTCACTGCCGAGCAAGGCACCGAGGTCGTGGGGTACCGTGACAACGATCGTGAGCGCTCCGGGCCAAAAGGCATCGGCCAGTTTCTGCGACTTATCATTCCACGTCGCGCCCAAGTAGGCAATCTGGCCAACCGAGTCGACGAGCACCGGCAGAGCCATCGACCGAGGCCGGTCCTTTAGTTTGAAGATCGCCTCAACGGCCGCGGGGTGGCTAATTTCGCCCGCCAGTCCGTACACCGTGTCGGTCGGGAGGGCCACGACGCCGCCGCCGTCCAACGTGGCAATCGCCACCTCAACGTTGATGATCCGCACCATCAGCGCCGCGCCACCAAGAAACGCGGACTGCCGAACATGTCATCGAAATCGAGGACGTGACCGAACCCCGCGTCGCGAGCCGAATCCAACACCGCGTGTCGATGCATATCCCCATGTTCACATATCAAGAGACCATTCGCCACCAGCCACGGCAGCGCCCCGCCAATAATCGTCGCCACGTCGGAATAGCCGGGGACCCCCGACGCGTCGGGAGCGACCAGTGCACCAAGCGGTTCGTACGCCAAGACGGGGTCGAGGGTGGTGAACTGTTCGGCGCCGATGTAGGGCGGATTAGCGACAATCAGGTCGACACGACCCCGCAGTGACACATCCAGTGCGTCAAACCACGACGAGTGGACGAAGGTTACGTCGACCAACTCGTGCTTCAGTGCATTGGCCTTGGCGACCGCCAAGGCGTCGGTTGACTCGTCGACACAGATGACTGACGCGGCGCTTCCCCGCATCTTTAGTTCGTGAAGAAGGGCCAGACCAATAGCGCCCGAACCGCACCCGAGGTCGACAATCACCGGTGCGACGGCGTCAGATGAGGCCAGTTCGGCCAACGCAACGCCGACTAGTTCTTCGGTCTCTGGTCGCGGGATGAGGACCCGCGGGTCGACGTCAAGGTCGAGTGATCGAAAGGGCCAGTGCCCGATGATGTACTGGAAGGGCTCACCGTCCAGTCGTCGCTGGGCCGCACGGCGCAGTGCCGCAATCGCCTCGTGGTCACCACCCGGCATGTACTCCTCCACCAGCCATCGCGCTTCGCGGCGGTTAAGCCCGGCTCCGATGAGCTCGGTCACTAAGTAGCTATTAACGTCCGTCACTCTCGCCCAACTGACGAGCTCGCTTTTCGTTAAGGAGTGCATCGACGTAGGGATCGAGGTAGCCGGCGAGTACCGAATCGAGGGTGTACGTCGTCAAGTTGATTCGGTGATCGGTGACGCGATTCTCCTTGAAGTTGTAGGTGCGGATCTTTTCGCTGCGACCTCCGCTGCCCAACTGCGAACGTTTGAGATCGCCCTGCTCGGTCGCCTGTGCGTCTTGAGCGGCCTTGAGCAAACGCGAACGCAGGACAATCAACGCCTTGGCCCGATTCTGGATCTGGCTCTTCTCGTCCTGCATGGAGACAACGATGCCCGTAGGCAAATGTGTGATGCGAACGGCGGAGTCGGTCGTGTTGACGCTTTGACCACCTGGTCCCGACGATCGGTAGACGTCAATCTTCAGATCGCTCTGATTGATGTCGACGTCAACCTCTTCGGCTTCGGGCAGCACCGACACCGTGGCCGACGACGTGTGGACGCGACCCTTCGCTTCGGTGACGGGAACGCGTTGGACGCGGTGGACGCCGGCCTCGTGCTCCAGGCGCGCCCAGGCGTCGTCGCCCCTAATGAGGTAGATCGCCTCATCGAGACCGCCTTGTTCCGATTCGCGTTCTTCGATGACTTCTAATTTCCAACCCCGTAGTGCCACGTAGCGTCGGTACATCTGGGCGAGGTCCGACGCGAACAGGTTCGCCTCTTCACCACCCTCGGCGCCGCGAATCTCCAAGATCACGTTGCGGCCCACGTTGGGGTCGCGCGGCAAGAGGAGGGTCTCGAGCGTCATCTCGAGATCGGGGATCCGAGCGTCAGCATTGTTCATCTCTTCGCGCCAGAGTTCGCGATCGTCGCCGTTGGATTCGTTGAACATCTCCTTGGCCGTTGCGAGGTCGGCCTGGGCCGATTTCAGTTCGTTCCAGGCAGAGTTGATCTCGGCTAACTCCTTATGACGCCGCGAGAGGTCGCGCAGTCGATTGAGGTTACTGGCGACGTCGGGCTCGGAGAGAGCAGCTTCGACAATGTGGAGTTCGTCCTGAAGCACGTTCAGGGTCTGGTCGACGGAGCGCACGGAACGTGAGCGGCGCTCGAGGCTCTAGGCCTTCGGAGCGCGCGCCTTGTTGGTCTTTTGCGCGTAACGGCGTTGGAAGCGCTCAACGCGGCCACCGGTGTCGACGAGCTTCTGCTTGCCGGTGAAGAATGGGTGGCACTCGTTACAAAGTTCGACGGTCATTGCTGGCTTGGTCGACTGGGTCGTGAAGGTATTGCCACACGAGCATTTGACGGTCGCTTCGCCGTAGTTGGGGTGAATATCAGGCTTCATGAGTGCTCCTAGTTGCGAGTAGCAAGTTTAGCGGATTTTCAACTGGTTGAAGCGGGCCCGCGGCCAATCTCGGCGAGGAACTCGTCGTTCGAGACCGTGGATTTAAGTTTGTCGATCAAGAGCTCGAGTCCGGCGGCTTCGCGGCCCTCAGAAGCGAGGCCGTTCAGCACTCGACGGAGCTTCCAGACCTGGGGCAGCGCCTCACGGCTGAAGAGCAGCTCCTCGTGTCGGGTGGACGATGCGTTCACGTCGATCGCGGGGTAGATCCGTCGCTCAGCTAATCGTCGGTCGAGGCGCAGTTCCATGTTGCCCGTTCCCTTGAATTCCTCGAAGATAACTTCATCCATTTTGGAGCCGGTCTCGACCAATGCTGAGGCGATGATCGTGAGCGAGCCACCCTCTTCGATGTTTCGTGCCGCACCAAAGAACTTCTTAGGCGGGTAGAGGGCGCCAGAGTCAACACCACCGGACATGATGCGTCCGGTGGCCGGTGCGGCCAGGTTGTAGGCGCGAGCCAATCGGGTAATGCCGTCCAAGATGATCACGACATCGCGGCCCTGCTCGACGAGTCGCTTCGCACGCTCGATGCAGAGTTCGGCGACGTGAGTGTGCTCTTCGGCCGGTCGGTCGAAAGTGGACGCAATAACTTCACCCTTCACCGTTCGACGGATGTCAGTTACTTCTTCGGGACGCTCGTCAACGAGCAGCACCATGAGGTGAACTTCGGGATTATTCGACTCGATCGACTGAGCGATCTGCTTCATGATTGTCGTCTTACCGGCCTTGGGTGGCGAAACAATGAGTCCGCGTTGGCCCTTACCAATCGGCGAGAGCAAGTCGACAATGCGAGGCGTGAGGTCGGTCTTACCCTCATTGAGCTCAAGGTTGAGCTTCTCGTCGGGGAAGAGCGGGGTCAAGTCTTCGAAGCGCGGGCGAAGGCGGGCGACCTCGGGGTCGATACCCGCAACGCTATCGACACGCAGCAGTGCCGGGTACTTCTCATTGGAGGCCGCCGGACGGAACCCGCCGACGATGGTGTCGCCCTTACGCAAGTGGTAACGACGAACCTGGTTGATCGAGACGTAGACGTCGTTCGGCGACGGGTGGTAACTCTTCGTGCGCAAGAAGCCGTAGCCGTCATCGCGCAAATCGAGAAGACCTTCTATCTCGAGCAGTTCGCCGGCGTAGGGCTGGTCGGCGTTGGGCATTGATTCGCCCCCAAAACGCTCGCGGCCATTACGGTTTCGACGATTTCGACGATTTCGTCCGTTGGCGTCGTTGGAGAATTCCCGGGGTTGACGGTCCTGGCGCGGTTGCGAGTTGTTCTGTCGCGGCGCCGACTGAGTGCGCTCCGCGCCGTTGTTCGGCGCGGGCGCCGGCGTTGACTCGGTGGGGGGGGATTTCGCCGGCGCGTCGGTTGCCGGCTCACTGCGATCTACGGCCGCGTCGGCGACGAACTCGCCAAGGAGATCGTCAAAGTCGTCGGACGGGGTGGCCACGGTACGACGGGAGCGAATTGCTCGACTCGCAGGTTCGGATGACGCACTCGCACGTGGTGCGGGGTCCCCCATAATTGCTTCAATAAGTGAGGCCTTGGATGCTCGCGCCGGGATGTCGACGCCTTTCACCTTGGCGATGGTTTGGAGGTCTTCGCGAGTCTTGGATTCGAGATCTGACCGGTCTGGGGAGGGCCTTACAGCCATTGTGGTTCCTTTCTCGCCGTTCGCCAAAAAAGCATGAACGGAGAAGAAAATCAAGAGTTGCCATCTGGGAAGAGTTCCTCACTCCGGGAAAAGGCCGGACGCGGATGACAAAACAAGTGTAGCGGAAATTCCGGGAGAAGCAAACCACTCGTCAAGGACTCCTACCGGGGCCCCTAAACGAGGAGTGGCTTATGAGAGATTGTCGAGTAGCGCCTGGAGTGTGGCGTCGACGACGTCGGGCGGAGTACTTGTGTCAACGGCGGTGTCGGGATCCTTCAGGCCATTGCCTGTGAGCACGCACACGACGGTCGAATCCTTGGGAACGCCGTACTTCAGAATGCCAGCGATCGACGCGGCCGACGCCGGCTCGCAGAAAATCGATTCGTACCGCGCCACGAATCGGTAGGCGTCGAGAATCTCGTCGTCGGTGACCGAACGAATGTCGCCGAGTGATTCGTGAATGACCTCGAGGGCCGGTATCCAACTCGCCGGATTGCCAATGCGTATCGCGGTCGCAATGGTTTCGGGATTCGTCACTGGATGACCCAGCACGATCGGCGCCGCACCGGCCGCTTGGAAACCCCACATCTTGGGCAGTGTCTTGCAACGCTCGGCGAAGTGGTACTGCGTGAAGCCACGCCAGTACGCCGTAATGTTGCCCGCATTGCCGACGGGGATCGAAAGAATGTCCGGTGCCTTGCCGAGCACGTCCACGATTTCGAAGGCGCCAGTTTTTTGACCTTCGATGCGGTCGGGATTGATGGAGTTCACAATCGTGATCGGCAAGTGCTGAGTCAACTCACGCGCAAGATTGAGTGCTTGATCAAAATTGCCACGAATCTGGAGCACCCTGGCGCCGTAGACAATCGCCTGGGCCAGTTTGCCGAGGGATATTTTCCCTTCGGGCACGAGGACGATACAGTCCATGCCGGCCTTGCCGGCATAAGCTGCGGCCGATGCCGAGGTGTTACCGGTCGAACCACAAATGACCGTCTTGGCACCTCGGGCCTTGGCCTTCGTGATCGCCATCGTCATGCCGCGGTCCTTGAAGGACCCCGAGGGATTGAGTCCTTCGTACTTCAACCAGACGTCGGCGCCGAGGCGTTCCGACAGCCGCTCAGCGTGCAGTAACGGCGTGTTGCCTTCCTGCAACGTCACAATCTCGTCGACACCATCGAGGTCGAACCACTGCGCGTACTCAACCAATAAGCCGTTCCAGGGATTCACTCTCGACCTCCATCGATTACTCTCATGCAGGCTCCGATGCGGTCCACCGAGGGGTGTTTCGCGAGTTCCTTCACGGTGGCGTTCGCGCGGTCCGCGATCGCCATGTGCGTAAGAAATGAGAGGCGGGCTTCGTCGCCGAATCCCGACTGCTCCATGGACTGAATCGACACGCCGTTGTCGCCGAAAATGCCCGCGACCGCGGCCAACACGCCGGGTCGGTCGAGCACGTCGATACTGATGTAGAACACGCTTTCGAGTTCGCCAGCGGGAACGCTGTGCAGCGAGGCGTCGACGGTGAAGGGCACGTCGTGGCGGCCGCTGAAGCGATTACGCGCTGCGTCGAGCAAGTCACCGAGCACCGCCGTCGCCGTCGGGTCGCCGCCCGCACCCTGACCGAGCCACATGAGTGGTCCGCTGAGCACGCCTTCTACGAAGACGGCGTTCATGGCGCCGTGCACCGACGCGAGTGGATGGTCGGCTGGAATCATTGCGGGGTGCGCTCGGCGAGATATTCCGAATTCGCCGATTCGTTCAGCGATGCCCAGCGGTTTTATTACGTAGCCCGAACGTCGAGCAAACTCCACGTCGACGGATCGCACGCCATTAATGCCTTGGCGGAAGATCTCGTCACCCTTCAATGCAGTGCCGAAGGCCAACGACGAGAGGATCTGTACTTTCGCGGCCGCGTCGTAGCCCTCCACGTCGGAGCTCGGTTCCGCTTCGGCGTAGCCGAGGGCCTGAGCCTCCTTGAGGGCCGAGGCGTAGTCGCACCCCTCGCTCGTCATTTTCGACAGAATGAAGTTTGTCGTGCCGTTGACGATGCCCATCACCCGTTCAATTCGTTCACCGGCGAGTGACGTGCGCAGTGCGCGCAGGATCGGTACGCCGCCGCCGACGGCTGCTTCGTAAAAGAAGTCGGCACCGTTCTGGTGGGCCAGCTGCGCCAACTCGGTTCCGCATTCGGCCATGAGCGCCTTATTGGCAGTGACGACGGACACTCCGTGGCGCAGTGCCGTTTCGATATAGCCGCGCGCCGGCTTCAGTCCTCCAGCCAGTTCAACGAGAATGTCGAGATCGTCGAGACCCACGAGCCCGGCGGCGTCCGAGGTCAAAAGGGCTTTTGGAACCCCCTTGCGGCGCTTAGTAACGTCGCGCACCGCAACGCCCACCAACTCAATTGGACCCGTCGCAGCGTCCAGTAACGCCTCGCGACGAGTGGGGTCAATGAGGAGTGCAACGAGGGCGCTGCCGACGTGGCCCGCTCCAATAACTCCGATCCGAACGATCGACTTGTTCACCATGAAAGGCTAACCGACCACCTTGACCGCACCGACCTCACATTTCGAGGCGTGCCATGTCGTCGAAGGTTTCGCGTCGAAGCACCTCCCGCGCCACACCATCGTGCACGAAGACGACGGCCGGACGAGGTACGCGGTTGTAGTTCGACGCCATGGAGTAGCCGTAGGCGCCGGTGACGGGTGTCGCAATGACGCTGCGCACACCCGTTGAATGGGGAAGCCACGCATCGTCGATTAGTACATCACCGCTCTCGCAGTGCTTGCCCACGAGTCGAACGTTCTGCTCACGGGTGCCCTGCGGATTAGCAACGTCAAAAGCCTCGTAACCCGAGCCGTAGAGCACGGGCCTGGGGTTGTCACTCATCCCGCCGTCGACCGCCATATACGTGCGCTGCGCCACCGGTTTCACTGCACCCACTTGATAGAGCGTGACACCCGCCTGCGCAACGATGGCCCGGCCCGGCTCGGCGAGCAGTCGGACGTTGGTGTCGAGTCCGCATTCAACGGCGGCGGCACGGATTGCGTCGCCCCACTGGCTGATTGACGGCGCACTTTCGCCGGCCACGTAGGCCACGCCGAGTCCTCCACCGACGCAGAGTTCGTCGAAGTCGTCGTCGGCGATGAAATTGGCGAGTACCGAAATTGATTCAATGAAGCCAACCAGTTCGAAGATTTGCGAACCAATGTGCGCGTGCACGCCGTGAAGATTCAGTCCGGGAATCCCTCGGAGTTCTTCGATCGCTTTGCGTGCGTCCCCCGACGCGACCGAGAAGCCGAACTTGGTATCCTCTTGCCCGGTCCGAACGAACTCGTGCGTGTGCGCTTCGACGCCCGGTGTCACCCGAACCAAACAGTTTGCGGGCGACGTCGGACTGACGATCGACGCCAGCAGCGCAATCTCCTCGAAGTTGTCGACCACGAGACGATGGATTTTGACGTTGACGGCCCGCTCGATTTCCTCGACCGATTTGTTATTGCCGTGCATGATGATTCGACTGGCCGGCACACCCGAACGAAGGACTAGATCGAGTTCACCGCCCGTCGCGACGTCGATGCACAGACCCTCCTCAAAAGCCAGTCGGGCCATGGCGCCGCAGAGAAAGGACTTGGACGCGAACGCGACGCCGTCGTCGAAGACACTGGCCGCCTCACGACAACGCGCGCGAAGCGTCTCCTCGTCGTAGACGAAAAGCGGCGTGCCGTAGATTCCAGCGAGACCGCGCAAGGAGACGCCACCGATCGTGACGTCATTCGCACTCGTCGTTGCCGAGTCGGGTAGCAGCGAGACGAGGATTGGCTCTGCACTCATAGATGAACAATAGAAGTTTGAACCACCCGCGTACAAAGTTGACGTCCAATGTGGATGGGCGGGACTGGTCTCCTTATGAAAAAGCGTTACATCGGTTCTCAAGGAAATCCTCCACGTGCGCATCCTCACCGTGGTCGCGCGCGGGACAGAGCGCTGTCACGACGGTCCGGGCTGGTTCGTGCGCGCGAGCGCCACCGCCGCCGAAATGTGCGAAAGGTGCGAGAGCGCTTGGGGAAAGTTGCCGAGCATTTGTGAACCTTTGGAATCGAACTCCTCCGAATACAAGCCGAGGTCGTTGCTGGTCGAGGTCGCGCGGTCGAACGCCGCTCTCGCCAGTTCGAGTCGGCCCTGCCGGGCCAGACACTCCGCGAGCCAGAACGTGCAGGCCACGAACACCCCTTCGCGACCGTCGAGCTCATCGAACGTGTCATAGCGATATATGAGCCCGGTCCCGTCGTCGAGTACCTGGGCAATCGCGTCAGTGGTAGCAATCATGCGTGGATCGTCCCAAGCGAGGAACTCGACCGTCGGTAAGAGCAAGAGCGCCGCATCGAGATCGTTCGATCCGTAGCTCTGAACGAAAGTGGCGCGTGCCGCGTCAAAGCCCTCCGCCTCCACGGAAGCGCGGATTTCTTCGCGAGTCTTTTTCCAACGTCGGGTCGGCGCTTGACGCAGGCACTCGTCCGCGAGACGGATGCCGCGGTCGAGCGCCGACCAACACATGACCTTGGAGTGCACGAAGTGACGGGGTTCGCCCCGCATTTCCCAGAGCCCCTGATCCGGCTCTGCCCACATCTCACCGGCCCGATCAACGAGTTGGAGAAGAAAGCGCCAGTAGTCGTCGTCGGGTGAATGTCCCCGCCGGTGCCACTGCCACGACAGGTCGAGCAGCTCGCCGTAGACGTCGTTTTGAATTTGGACGGCGGCCGCGTTGCCGATTCGCACCGGTTGAGCGCCACGCCATCCTTCGAGGTCGTCGAGTGTGAATTCGGTGAGCCGACGCGCGCCGCCGACGCCGTAAACAATCTGCAAGGCCTCGGCGCTTCCCGCGGCGCTGCGTTGGATGAAGCGGCGAAACCCTTGGGCCTCGGCTACGGCACCGAGCTCGGCCAAAGAACGGGTGGCGAACGCGGAGTCCCTCACCCAACTCAGTCGGTAATCCCAGTTCCGAGAGCCGCCCGGAGACTCGGGCAGTGACGTGGTCGGTGCAGCGGCGACCGCGCCGGTTGGGGCGTTGGTGAGGCCCTTCAACACAATCGCGGAGCGCAGCGCGGCCGCTCCGTCGGGTCCCTCGAGATGCACTTGGGCCGCCCACGTCGTCCACCACGTGCTGGTTTCGACCATTCTGGCATCGAGTTCCTCGGAGGGAAGGGGTTGAGGCGGGTGGTCATCGAGTTCGGCCGGATCGATGTAGGTCATCGAGATCCGAATTCGAGTGCCGGCAGCAACTTCAATCGTGGCGACGAGATCGTGGTCACCGTCGCGGGTCAGTTCGGTCTCCGCGGTCACCACAAAGGCGTCGTCGCCACCGACAACGCTCCAGACATTTTGACCATGGTCGTGTAACCACGGACGAATTGCGCCGTAGTCGAGACGAGGGGCCACCCGGACCCCGAGTTCCATCCGGCCACGTACTCCTTCGATAATGCGAAGGAGTTGGCGGTGCGGTCGGTCCTTGCCGCCTTCGCGCATCACAAAGCCGTCGAGAAGGCGGACTTCCCCACCACCTGAGGAGAAGGTGGTTTCCACGACGAGCGAGTCATCAAGATAACGCCGTGCCGATGTCGAATCGACGTCGGTGGGAGCGATCACAAAGAAACCACCGCGCTCCGCGTCGAGGATTCGCCCGAAGCACGAAGCCGAGTCGAATCGCGGCATGCAGCACCAATCAATGGAGCCGTTTCGAGAGACGAGTGCCGCGCTGTGACAGTCGGAGAGGAAGGCGTAATCACCGATTGCCGCGTAGCGCTCTGTGCCGGATCTGGTCATCTCAGACGAACTTCGGATAGAGCGACATGCCGCCATCGACGACGATTGTGGTACCGGTAACGTAGTTCGCTTGATCGCTGGCGGCCCAAGCTATGGCGGCCGCAATCTGCTCGGGATGGCCAAAATGGCCCAATGGGATTTCCGACTCGACCGCATGGCGAGCTTCGGGGTCGTCGAGGACGAAGTCATTGATTGGCGTTGCGATGGCGCCAGGAGCCACGTTGACGAGGCGAATCTTCTTGCCGGCGAGTTCTCGCGCCGCCGTTTGCATTAACAACTTGAGGCCGCCCTTCGACGCGCAGTAGTGGGCGAAGCCGGGCCACGGAATGAATTCGTGCACGCTCGACACGTTGACCACCACTCCGCCGCCGGAGTCAGCCATGATCTTCGCCGCTTCGCGAAGACATAGAAAGGCACCGGTCAAGTTCGTCCGCAACACCGAGTCCCAGAGTTCCAGGGGCATATCAAGAAGGGCGACCTTCTTTTCGATGCCGGCGTTGTTGACGAGGAGGTCCAATCCTCCGAACGCCTCAGCAACCGCCTTCGTCATTGCAATGACGCTTGCTTCGTCTCCCACATCGGCCTGTACCGCAATAGCCGTTCCGCCGGCGTGCCTAATGACCTCAGTGACAGCGTCAGCGTCACCTTTCTCCTTCACGGAGTAATAGTTCACCGCAACCGCGGCCCCCTCTGCGGCGAGACGGATCGCTGCGGCCCGTCCAATCCCACTTGAGGCTCCCGTCACGATGGCTTTGTGTCCTTCCAGCAGCATTAGATTCGCTCCACTCTCGTTTAGTGCACCGTTTCATAACTACCACCTTCAACCGACGAAATATGCGCCCGCGGGTGTAACAACCTAAGCATCAATCTCGCGAGCTATTTGCCGAGATATAACCGCAATCGATAACGACCGTTGAACCTCAGATAAGTTTGAGAGGAACGTTCGCTTCGCCAGAACAGGTGGCGCGTTTCACTCTGTGTTGATGCGACGAGAGGCACAGTAGTCACGTCAGAAACATTGACGACGTGTGTTCATGGTGAGGAAGTGTTGAGAGTCCTTCACCCCCAGCCTCAGTAGTACGATTACTCGGTTGGTGAATTTCATTTGCGGGACAATCGGGGGCAACTCGCACCGTGCGACTTCGAAAATCATGAAAACACGGCATTTGCCCTCGTAGCTCAGTGGATAGAGCATTGGCCTCCGAAGCCATGTGCGCAGGTTCGACTCCTGTCGGGGGCACGGAGTTAGACGAGACCGGCCACCTGCAACGCTGGCGACAGTTGGTTAGCCGTCAATCGTTTTTGGTGCGTGCGGCCCAATTTTCACGTTGTAGATCGACGCCATCTGGCGCGCGATGAAAGTACCCCAGACGAGTTCGCCCGTCGAATTGAAGTGGATTCCATCCGAGAGTCGCAGTCCGTCGCTCTGATGGTCGACTATCGCGCCTCCGCGATAGTTTCCTCCCTTGGTGGCGAAGAGCCTCCACGACGGTTGGAACGTCACACCAGGCGTTGTTGTCGCAATCTGCTGATAGATCGCGTTCAGTGCATAAAGGCCCTGGCGGTACCCATTGGGTTGCACGATTGGTGTTCCAACCCAGAGGACGTAGCAGCCGGCCTTCGTCGCGATGTGGTCGATGGCCTTCACCCGAGCGACGTACGCAGTGCGCCATCCCGGTGTACCGAACGCTTGCGAGACACCCTTCACGGCGAGAGCCTGCTCGTCATTCGCCCCAAAGACTGCAACGACGAGATTCGGTCGATCCTGCGCGAGGAACTTCTTGAGGTGTTGTGGCCAGTTGTAGAACCACGACGCCGAGAGTCCCGTCGACGATTTGTCCTTCACGAGCAAGCTAAGGCCCTTCGTGCCACCAAGCTCCTTGTACAAGCCAAAGCCCAGGTCGTCGCCGAGCGAGTCGCCGATCTCTAGGACTCGACATCGTCCGAGTTCGAGCGGGGCTGCAGATGTGGTGGTCATCATTGCGGAGGCCGGAACGAAGTTGCAGCCTCGACGAGGCGGACTGAAGTGCGCCTTGTCGGCCACCGGTTGGTCCGTTGGAGTCGACGCCGTCTTGCGCTGTGAGCGCACGAGATCGGACCGGACGCCACCGTGGACCATCAACTTGGGCACCGCGGCCACCGCACGGCTCGACGAAATCGCAACAGCGGCCAACGGTGTAGCCAAGAGAAGGAGCGACAACACGGTGCGCGAAGCCCATGTTCTGCCGGATACGAGTGTTGGTCGAAGAGGTTTCATGGGAATACAACGTTAACTGCGTAATGTCAGCGCCCCCGCACTCGCAGGTCAATTTTCATATTTCTTCACACGATCCGACAGCCCACTGGCCATAATCACTCGATCTCGTACGGCATCGGGCGAAAGTTCATCAACGTCTATCACGAAATCGGCAATGAGTTCGTAGAGGGGGCGGCGGGCCTCGTAGAGCTCACGGATCGCTTCTTCGGGATTGGCCCCCAACCGCGGTCTTCCCTCCCCCGTGCCGACCCGCTTGGTCATGGTGGCAACCGTGGCACGTAACCACGCCACCTCGCCGCTCGCGACCAAAAGTGAACGACTTAGGCCCGAGAGGACTACGCCTCCGGCAACGGCGATGACCGACCACGACCGATTTTGAACGGCCTCAGCCAGCACGTGTTGCTCCGCGGCTCTCAAACCTTCGTCGCCACTTTCGGCCATAATCTGCGGTGCCGTTCGCCCAGTCTCGACGAAAAGCTGGGCGTCGGAATCTAGAAACTCCCACCCAAGTGTTGCCGCAACCAACTGACCCACCGTTGTTTTTCCAACACCCATCATTCCAATCAAGAACAATCGATCACTCTTCGACATTGTTTTTACGGTACTGGACTCGGCTCCAATATTCGCGTCCCCTGGACTGCGTCCGGCCTACGTACAAACACACGAAGCGGTGCAGGTGCATCAATCGGTGCAATCTCGCCGGGCACCCTGAGCAACAGATTCGTCGCGTCGGCGTCGCGAGTGTCAAGTGCAACTCGGCTGGACCGTTCATGCAGTCACTCTTTCTCGAGTGTGTATTAGGGCGTTCGTTCGTTGCCGGTGCCCCCGAGAAGTGGAACCACAACCAAAGGCGAACGAAGTTCGCCCTCGTACAATGGCGACCACCAATGTGGTCGAACTCTGAAACGCATAATCACCATCGTCAGAGGAGTTGGAACGGTGGCCAACTCAATCATTCGACGATGCAGAGTGAAGCGCAGGCGAACCGAAGGCGGTCAGGGCTGGCTAGCTCCAGTTCGCCTGCGTCACTTTGTTCGGGGGTACCGCAACAACCATCGCGATCGAGTCGTCGTCGTTAAGGACGGCCCACTCGCCAATGGCCAAACTCGGAAATATTGCTGCATAGACCACGCCGTCGCGACCCTCTCGCGGCAAGACCCAAACGTGTGTGCGTCGCGAGGGGTCGACCGTTGGATAGACGTGAACCTCGACGCCTGCGCGCTCAGCAGTTGAGTGCAGAACCAACGCTCCCGTGTCAGCGCCAACATTTATCATGACCGCCCGACTCGGCTCGACCGGCGCCACCGCGTGGGTGTGGCCGGTCGAGTGAGCATGTCCCTCAACGTGCTCGTTCGAGTCGACGTGATCGCGTTGTGCGTGATCGGCAAGATCGTGGTTCATGGTTCTCTCTTGGTGCAGACGTAGGGACGGGGAATGAACCGGGTGAGGGTGACTCAGCCGGCGTTCGCCGCAAGCTGCATCGCGGGGTTGTCGTAACCATCCCACGGGTCGGCGAGGTACGGGAATGTTGCGCTGAACGTGAGACCGAATGCCGCAAGGTCCGCAACCTTCGACGGTTCGACCGTCGGACCTCCGACGTCAAAGAGCACTCCGGCGGCGCCATCGGGTTTGTAACTCGGCACGACCGCGCTCAATAGTGCTCCGGCAACGGCCTTCAATTCGATACTGACCACGTCGTCAAACACTCGGCGTCCGTTCGGGAAACCCGCGTTGTCGCCTCCGACCACACCGAGAATGCTCGCCGCATCGGTTGGCGTTGGCGGAATCGCCACGTTCAAACGCAGCATGTCGGCCTGGGTCTTTCCCGTGTAGTTCTGGAAGCCGGGAAAGAGTGGCGGCACGCCGGTGAGCAACACGGCGTCGAGGTCCGGACGGGTGTTGGCGGCTACGGCGGTGTAGGCAGCGAGGTTCGGAAACGCGCCTGGGTAGAGGACGTTGAGCAGTCCCGCCAGACCCGGGTGGTCGTAGTACTTGGAGAACTGCGAGTCGTTCTTCGGCGCAGACGAATTCCAACCATCTTTCTTGCCCATCGGGATGATGACCTCATTAATCAACGGGTTGCCCAGTCGCGAGACTTGCTCCCACGGGCCGGTGTTGGAGCTGTGCGCGCCGTAGATCTTGGTCTTTTGACGGTTCGCCGTCGTCCAGACACCGATCGTCGAGTTCGCGTCCTTGTAGGTGGCCGGTACTGTGCCGCCATTCGTCAACTCCGTAATGGGAATCTGCAGTGCGATGGAGTGCACGTTGGTCGCCGCCAAGGAGTTGGGACCGGCAATGGCCGCACCCTTCAACAAGAAGTCGGGCTGGAAGGGACGGAGGTCGCCCAGGTCAAAGATCGATCCCAGGTCGACGTAGAAGCCGTCGGCGCGTTGGCCGGCGAAAATCTTCGTGTTGCCGGCCGTGTGGACGGCCTCCGCGGTAAGTGCCGCGTAGTCCGGAATCGAGTTTTTGCCAACGTTGCACGGGGGGCACGCGAGATTACTTCCGAGGGTGTGCGTCCCGCTCTTGTCCGTCCGGGTCACCGTGTAGAACTGCTTGCGATTCCAGGTGGTGTCCGACAACGAGGTGATTTGCCCGGTGTTGTACAAGAACGTGTCGTTGGCGCCGGTGTCGGTGAGCACCGTGTTAAAACGGAAGCGGTAGGTGATGTCGCCCACGCCGTCGCCGGTGTTGTCGATGTGGATTTGGTACATGACGTCATCACCGAATTCGAAGAAGTTCGGGCCGCCGGCCGGCTGTTGACGCGGAATATAGTTCGCAATCAACGTGACCATGGTGGGTGCGTCAGGACTGATGAATGCGTAGAGGTCCGTTGAGTCAGCGACGGGGTCCTTGGAGATTTCTGGTGCCTCAGCGTGTGAAGACATTGGTTACACCTTTCTTATATGAAGTTGTTGGATGATTTGGGTTGAACTGCGAAAAATACGGACGGTCAGCTGATGTCGCGAACGAGACGGGCCACGAGCGCACGGTCGTGGGTGACAACCTCGCGCGTACCGACCATGAAATGGATCTCGCCGCTACGGGGATTGGGGATGTGGACGACGACGGTCTCGTCGGAAGAGACCGGACGAACGGTCGCGGTTTCTTTGGTCGACCTCGACGCCGACTTCGACTTCGTTGCGGCGCCCGCCTGGGTCAACAACATCGTCGGGGCCACGGCGACAATGCCCACCGCTGCGGCACCGTTGCGCGCCGTTTTAAGAAAATTCCTTCGTGAAATTTCAGCCATCGAAACACCTCTTTCTCGAACCAGGTTCGTGAAGCTCTAAGGCGGGCACTCCCAACGGTGAAACGAACCGCTTCACGTTTCAGAGCTCTCGCGTCGTATGTTGCATCGACATCTATTCGTTGCCAAATGACGAGTCGGATGTCCGAAATCGGATTTTCTTACGCGGGACTTATCTTGACGAAGTTCGTGGAGTGGTTGGCGATGACCACCTCAGGAGATCTTGGACGATTTCAACCTCGAACGGCGCCGAATCGTGTGGACGACGACATAGATCGCAAGCCCAACGCCAAAAATGGCGTGCCAGCGAACGCGAGTGGGATGTCCCAGGGCCACGTCAACGAACCCCGAGATCAACATCGCCACCGTGAGCGCCAGGAGCAGCGCGTCCGAAAGAGCCAGCCGACCGGCCCGACGATGCAGCGACGTCACGCGGGTCAGCCTTCGGGCCAGAGTGCTGGAGATTCGTCGGCGCTGGATGAGGTGGCCGACGACGAAGAGAAGGAACAGCAGGCCGACAATGACATGGATGCTCAACACGAACTCGAAGACCAGAGAGACGACAAAGGTGAGCATGAGTCCAATGTGGACCCACCAGCGCCGCTTCATAGCCGTCGAGTTAGCCATTAGACGATTATTTCAACCACGGCGTCAATGCGCTATTGGGGACTTCCCTACGTGTAACCCCCGATGAGCGTCGAAACCCAGGGTCGCTCGAGCGAACTGCAGCCTAAGGAACGATGAGCATGCGCACGGTGTCAGTAATCTGGGCACCGCCCTCGGTTGACCCGGCCATAATCACGACCGGGTCACCGGTCTTGGCGAGGCCCGAGTGCTTCAAACGGGTGACGGCAACGTCACAGAGTTCGTCAATGTCCTGCGCCGGGGACACGTAGATTTCCTGCACGCCCCATGATGAGCGCAGTTGACGCGCGGTGGCGTCGCTCGGCGTAATTGCGACTATCGGCATCGGAGGGCGAAATCGAGAGATTGCGCGGGCCGTCATCCCCGAACGGGTGCACGCAACAATTGCGACCGCCCTCTCTTCCATGGCGGCGCGCCACGCCGCGCCGGTGATGGCGGCCGTGATTCGCGTCGAACGCGTACCCGCGCCAATCTGTTGAACGCCGAGGCCCGCGCCCCATCCTTCGTAGTCGAAGTACTCTTCGGCGCGACGAACGATTCGGTCCATAGTAGCCACGACGGCCACGGGATCATCGCCAATGGCGGTCTCGCCACTCAACATCACCGCGCTGGCGCCGTCCAAGACCGCGTTAGCGACGTCCGTCACCTCGGCGCGCGTCGGAACCTGGGCGTGCGTCATCGATTCGAGCATCTGTGTCGCCACGACTACGGGACGCGCGTAGCGAACGCCGAGTCGGACAATCTCCTTTTGGAGGTGCGGGACCTCTTCAATGGGCATGCGAACGCCGAGGTCGCCGCGCGCGACCATTATGGCGTCGGAGACGGCGATGATCTCCTCGAGGTTCTCCACGCCCTCGCCGGTTTCGATCTTGGCCATCAACATGACGTCGTCGCGCGCGAGTGCCGTTCGAACCGACACCATGTCGAAGGCCGAACGCACGAAGGATACGGCGAGAATCTCGAACTTCTCGTAGCGCAGGGCCTCGAGCCGCTCGCGGTCGTCGTCGGTCGGTAGTCGGTCGTTGAGCAACGACGAGGGCAACGACAGACCCGGCTTGCCCATTACCGAGCCACTCGAAGTCACGACGGCCTTCGTACTCGTGCCGGGCTGTTCCACGAGCAAGGAGACTCCCCCGTCGCCAATGTGGATCCGGTTGCCGGGTTCTAGCTGCGCCAGCACGTGGAGACGTTCGACGACAATCCGTTGCGCCGTCGAGCCCTCATTGAAACCCTCCGTCAATTCAACCTTGTCGCCCACGTTGAGCGTGACCGGACTCGCTCCAAAGGAACCCGCACGAATCTTCGGGCCCGGAATGTCGACCATGATCGCCAGGTCGGGCGCAATGGCTCGAACTCGTCGAAGTCGTTCAATACCTGAAGGAATGTCTCCGTGGGCGAAGGAGAGACGAAAGACGTCAACGCCCGCTTCGGCCAGGCGAACGAGATTGTCGTCGCTTTCAGATGACGGCCCGATGGTGGCTACGATTCGCGTGCGTCGCACGTGGATTCCCTTCATTGCTTTTGTCAAGTCTAAATGATGAGAAAAGTGCCCCCGTGCAGAGTTCACGTGGCAGCAACCCAGAAGGTCACGAATTAGCAGCCTTGGTTACGCACCGGTACGACGACGTCGGCGCCGTCAACGTCCACGACGCGTAGTTTCATTCCGTAGCGCGCCGCGAGTTCGTCACTGCGGATGACCTGCGCCGCCGGGCCGTCGAGCACGACCTCGCCGCGGTCGAGCAGCACGAGCCGATCGGCGAACTGACCGGCCAGCGTGAGGTCGTGCAAGGTCGCGATGATCGTCAAATTACAATCGGCCACCTCGCTCTTCAATAGCTCCAAGAGGTCCATCTGGTGACGAAGGTCGAGGCCGGTAATCGGCTCGTCCAGCACGATCACCTTGGTCGATTGGGCGAGGGCCCTCCCAAGCACCATGCGCTGACGCTCGCCGCCGGACAACGTGGACACGTCGCGGTGCCGAAAGTCGCCGAGCGACATTCGCTCCAGCACCGACTCGACAATGCGCTTGTCCCGGTCACTCGCCGGATGAAAGAGTCCGTGGTAGGCGACGCGGCCGAGGGCCACGTAGTCGTAGAGCGACATGCCGCTCGGGATCACGGGTTGCTGGGGCACGAGAGCAATCGTGCGAGCGCGTTCGCGTTCGGTCATCGCCGACAGCGCAAGTCCCGACACCGACACCGACCCGGTCGAAGGACGACGGAGACCGGCAATCGCCTCGACGAGCGTGGTCTTACCGGCGCCATTGGGACCAACAATCGTGCACCAGCTGCCGGCGCCGATCTCGAGGGTGACGTTGGCAACCAGCACCTTGGCCCCGGCGTTCACGCTCAGACCATCGACCTTGACGCTCACACTCGGACCGGTCGACGCAGGCTCAAGATCACGACGAACACCGGAGCCCCCACGAGCGCCGTGACGACGCCGAGGGGCAATTCGGATGGAGCGATGACGGTGCGCGCAATCGTGTCGGCGAAGACGAGGAACGCCGCACCGAAGAACACCGAAATCGGCAGGATCCGCCGGTACGACGTACCCACGAGCAGACGCACAATATGGGGCACGATGATGCCGACGAAACCAATGAGTCCAACTGCCGAGACAATGGCCGCGGTGCCGAGCGACGAAGCCGCAATGATGACGAAGCGGACTTTGCGCACCGGCACGCCGAGGGAACGTGACTCGTCCTCGCCCACGCTCATTACGTCGAGCGCGCGCCCAGCCCCCACGCAAATGACAATGCAAACGAGTACATACGGCAGAACCAGCCAAACCGAGGACCAACTCGCGCTGGCGAGCGATCCGAGGAGCCAGATGTAAACGCGGGTAATTGAACCAACACTGGACTGTTGTTGGAGAAACGTCTGAAAACTGGTGAGGAGAGCCGAGACGGCAACCCCGGCGAGGATCAGGGTCGCCACACTCGAACGAAGTGCTCGTCCACCGATCAACCACGTCACGGTGACCGCGGCCATCGCTCCCCCGAAGGCGAGGAGCGGCGTCCACAATGGCGTATTGAGACCGTGTCCCACGTCGACTATTGCGAACGTCGCGCCGAGACCGGCGCCGGCGGCCACACCCAGGAGGTACGGATCGGCGAGGGGATTACGAAAGATGCCCTGATAGGTCCCGCCGCCCACGGCGAGCATGGCCCCCGCGAGCAGACCCAGCACCATGCGCGGCGCACGATATTGCCACACAATCGCTGACTGCACGCGCGACAATGTGTCGTGACCAATGCCCACGTGGGAAAAAATACTGCCGACCACGCGCCCGGTACCGACCGACGTTGGACCAATCACGAGTCCCCCGACCACGGCGACGCAGAGGGCGACGGCGGTGAAGACGGCCACTGCCACGACGCGACGCCTGGTAGGAGGGCTAGCGCTCAAGGACTACTTCCATAGTTTCTTGTTATTAAACGCGCCCTTGACAGATTTGGTGAACTGATTCATGAGGAGGACCAGACGCGGCCCCCACCTTGACGCGACGTCGTCGTTGATCCCCACCACTTCGTGATCGGCCACGGCACTGATTTGGGAAAATCCGGCGCGCTTCGCCACGGTCGACAACGAAGCCTTGCAGCAGATGGTGTCGGCGAGGAAGATGATCTTCGGATTCGCGCTGATGATGTACTCACCACTGAGCTGGGGATAGCCGGCGTCGGCCGACGTGTTCTTGGCGTCGGCAATATTGACCACGCCAAGTTGTTTCAAGAGCGATCCGACGAACGTCGAGCTGGTGAGTGAGTAGTACGTGGGGTCGAGTTCGTAGTAGCCGGTCAACGTCTTGCCCGGGTGTTTGGGCACCGAAGCGATGTCGGCCGCGATCGCCTTCTTCATGGTGGCGGCTAGGAGGTTGGCGCTCTTCGCGTGACCGGTCAACTTGCCGAGTTGGACAATTTGGCTCAGTGCACCGGCCACGTTGACCGGCGCGTCTTGTTCGACCACCTTTATGCCCACCCCCGTCAACTTCTCCATAATGGAGTTGGCGTCGTACGAGATGATGACGAGGTCGGGCTTGACGGAGTGTTTGGCACTGGGCTTGCAAATGCCGATCACGGACTCCACGCTCGGGTTGAGCGAGTCGATCCGCTTGGCCGGTAGTCCACTCGTCGGATAGTCGGAGTCCTTGTCGACCGCCTGGACCTGGGATCCGGCGCCAATGGCGTAGAGCGTTTCGGTCGCCGAGGGCGAGAGTGACACGACGCACGCCGGTTTGCCGGCGGCACTAGCCACGCCGGCACTGAGTAGGGGAAGGACCACGACACTGAGTGAGAGTGCGAGGGCCAACCGGAGGGTCTTGAACATGGATATCTCCTTTCCGTCGAAGGGGGTTGGACGACGGATGGATATCCGAACGACCGCTCCTTACCTCGAGAGCTGTCTTTCACATCTCCTCGCGGAAGGCGACCTGGCTACATGGTCTAGAAATCAGAACCACTTACAGTTGCGGGACAGCGTTGGAATC
>CAJDUS010000004.1_pt1 | contig 51276 bp, 62 predicted proteins | sample 7390831 | NCBI WGS metagenome assembly CAJDUS01 (sample SAMEA7055684, study PRJEB34461) | soil metagenome | biome: terrestrial ecosystem; feature: Peninsula; material: soil | place: Antarctica | collected 2016
TTCCTCGTCACCAATCTCGAAGGTGTGCATGTGGTAGTTCCACCACAGCATCAGCTGCTGGATTACGCGGTGCAACTTGGGCAGGGCAATGGTGTCGGGAACGAGCACTCGACGCCAGACGATCGGTTCGAAATCTGCCAGGCTCACTCGCAACTGGAGCACGTTGGCCACAGCCGGTCCATAGGGATCCCACTCACTCACCCCGTCAGATTACGAGATGCCATTTCCTCCAGGGTGGGGCCACTTTAAATGCGCACGGTGGGGCCAAATTGACTTGACATTCCCACCTTCGAAAGGAAAATTGCTAAATCATCGAGCCAACCGAGCAATTCCAGCAACGGAGTTTGAACTTTTTCCTCTGTGCGGTGCTCTGAAAGTGATCAAAGTCGTCTCTCTGTAAGCGGGGTTCTCCGTGATACTCTCCATCATGTTCGCGCGGATTGTGACACGACTTCGCGATCTTCAAGTCCTCTTGTGCGTAATCGGACTTCTGAGTACGTCAGTGGTGGTCGTTGGATTGGAGTCGAGAGCCGGTGCACTTGGCCCGTCGACCTACATGCAACCTGCAAACGGACCAAGCATGCGAGCGGCAGCGGCGGCCCGGGTCGGCGCATGTTCTGCAGCCCAGTACAACGCCGCGGTCGCCGCACCGATCGATTCACGACACAATTGCGGCTCGACGGTTAGTGGTCCGACATCGCTTACGTTTCGCCCGTGCAACTCCGTCACTTCACAAGGTTCCTTTTGCTCGCCGAAATTCACTTTGACGATCAATGTCAATGGGGGTGGTCCGTGTAACGACAGTGTCGCCTCGAGCACGCTTTGTTGGGAACCTCCTCAGTTCCTCATCGGGGCGACGGATCCCACGGGCGCCTCCCTCTATGGCGCACAGCACTTCCCGCCTTACTGGTGCGGCGAGTCCCCTCAAGGATGTGGATCCTCGACGAGCGTGCCGATGCAATTGGTGCTACCCGCCAACTGGCCCGCGAAGAGCACCCTCCATCTGGCATTCGAGCAACTCGACGCCGGGTACGGAACCCTCTACTCGGTGGCATTCCTCAACGTGGCAACAACCGTTCTCGGTGCTGCGCCGAAGAGCTCCCTCGACGCGTCCATCGCCCTCGAACGCGCCGACGGGTCACCCTACAGCGCGAGCGGGGTGACCATTGGCAGTACCCTCGTCGCGAAGGTGACGATCACCAATGCCAAGGACTCTTCCGGCTCCCTCTCGAACATCACGGCGTCACCCCCGCTCAGCGTGTCACCCGCGAGTGCGCTGAAAATGACGACCGGACCTGATCGGCCACCCCCGTCGGGCGGCTGGACGCTCGCACCCGGAAAATCCACGAGTTACAAGGTGACCTTCACAATCACCTCGGCGGGAGTGGCGACGTTAGCGGTACACGTGACCGGGGTCGACGGCTCGGGAAGCGGTGTGTCGGCCGATGCCTCGACCAAAGCCCATCTCGGCCAACCTCTCATCGTCACGATCTCGTGGCTCCGCGACGGCAAACCGCTCACTGCCTCCGTCGGCGGGAAGAACCAGCCCGACACGCTCCGCCTGGCCGATGCCGACGCTGGTGAGATCGCGGACTACGTCACAGCACGGGTAGTCGTGAAGAACCAAGGGAAAGTCGCCCAACAGAACGTTGCTCTGTCGGGTCGACCGAGCCCCTCGTACGCCACCACGAAACAGTCCGTACGCGTGCTCCCCATCTCGGTCATCTCGGGGCCGGCCAACGCGAAGATCGGTAACCTGGCACCCGGCCAATCGTCCAAGCCGATCGACTTTGACCTACGAGTAGCCAACAACGGCACTTTCAACGTCAGTCAGCTTGTTCTCTCGTCGAGCCCCGGGGCCAACTCGACCAATGTCAGCGAAGGCAAGTCGCTCCTGACCGCGCTTCCCACCAAGTTGCTCTGGCTCAGTTTGCACTCGCTTTCGTCAGGTACCGTGGCGCCCGGCACGCCCGTTCTGATTGGCGGCACCGTCACCAATCGCAGCCTGACGCAGTCACTCGACCTCAATCCACTTATCGCGAACATCACCGGCCATGCGGGGGGCGGCGATCTCGTCGACCAGACTGCGCTCCCACAACCCGACGGCGTCGAGCTGCCCTTCGCAGGTACCCTCGATCCAGGTCAGACCATCGACGTCATCGCCGAGGTCGGCACTGAACTCGTACCCGGAACTCGCGCCGAGGTGAGTTACCAACCGACCGGCACGGTGGAGTGGCCCAATGGCTCGACGAGTGATCTCACGAGCGGTGATGTCGGGATGAAGGACGGCTCGTCACCGATTCATATCTCCCTCAACGTCGCGGACCCTCCACCGCCGCCAAGTTCGCTCGAGACCATCGCCAACAACTTCGCCGACGCCACGTTCTTCTACACCGCCAAGTTCTCCTACGAAGCCTTCAGCGGCGTCGGCGACTTCATGGCTCATCCGGTCGACGCCACCAGCGCGGCCGTCGGCGGCGTCTCCGCGGTCACCGTGGCCGCGGGCCACACTCTGGTTGATACGGCCGCACTGGTTGCGTCGATCAACCTGCTCGCCACCGTGGGCCAGTCACTCACTCCCGCTGAGCGTCAGAAGTGGTCCGACCAGATCGTGGCCGACTTCAAGGCTTCGCACCTCAAAATCGCGGCCGACAAGGCCACCGCGATCTACCAGAAGGTCAACGACGCGGCGTACAACACGTTCGTGCCGTTCGAGAACGCCGTACAGACGGGGAACTATAACAAGGTCGCCGAGCTCGCCGGCGAGGGTTTCGGCGCCGGCCTCACTTCCACGGGTGACCTGCTCGTCTCGGACATCATCTTCCAGAAGTTTGTGATCGGATTGGGGCAGTTGCCGAGCGCGCTTCACTCCGTCGCAGTGACCGGCAAGGACGCGGTCAGCGCCGCCGGCAACGCCGTTGCTGACGCAACGGGTATTCGCACCGCGCTGAAGAGCCAGTTCGCTGACGACGTCACACTCGCCAGTGAACTGAAGAACGCCGGCGTCACCCAAAGCCTCGGCAAGGGCCTGGCCGGCATCGAAAAAGGCCAGAACCTCCTCTTGAATGGAGCCGCCGCATTGACCGACATTTACGGGCTCACTCGCAGTCAGATCAAAGCCCTTCAGGCATTTTGTGAAACGAACGACATCATCATCGCCGTGCGCAGTCGATCGAAGAAGGCCGCGCAGCTGATTCGCGACGGTTTGGCCGTCGGTAAGAACGAGATCATCAAGATCAAGAACGTCAGCGAGATCGATACCGCCTACCTCGGCTATTCGAGCGCCGATCTCAACACGATCGTGTGGGCGGAGCCGGTTCCCATCGAATACGTATTGGCGAAACTTCGAAGCAGTGGCGCGGACGCGGTGACCCGCGACGTCGTGCTCCAACGCTTCTACCTCCGCGAGAGCGAGTGGGTGAACCCCAAGATCAACGCGATCCTCAACAAAGCAGAGAAAGCGAAGACGATTGCCTGGACCCTCGACGGTTCCGGCAATGGCGCATCGACGCTCATCGAGCAGACGCGGTCGTTTGGCTTGAAACCCCAACCGAACCCCGTCAGCGACTCGGTGATGGGAACGCGAAAATACGAACAAGTGCTCGTGGGCAACAAGCCACTCGACGCCGCTGGCAAGAGAGTCGCCGGAACGCGTCTCGTGCCGATTACCCAAGACGTCGATATGATGGCGATCCTCACCGCCCAGGGTGACATTGTTGCGGCGAATCTTCGAGCCAAATACTACGAGTATCTCTCGAACCTCATCGGGATTGAACATGGCGAGACGCCTTCGTGGATCTTGAACGGCGAGATTATCTTCCAGGCGAAGGCCAAGATACTCGCTGACGCCATCCCCGGCGGCGAAGCGCTCGCGGTGTTCGGACCGAACGGTTCAGTGAACGCCGGTTTCTACAATGCCGCCCTTTCGGTGTTCAACAACGTGACCAAGTCAGGACGCATCTATTTCGATGGCGGTTACAACAACCCGTACTTCTTATGGAAGGCGAAGGTTCTTTCCGGGATCAGTACTTTCGCCAACGGCCTCTAGATCTCCGCCCCAGGTTCGAACACGATTCGGACTCGTAGTGCGCCAGGACTCGCCAACCAATGCCTCGGCCTAACCCAGTGGAACAGATCTTCCGAAGCGGAGCTGCGTCATGAAACAGAACTGCCGAGACGTCACAGTACGAGCTGTGACGTCAGAGCAAGAGCGGAAAGGTTAAAGCCACCGAAGATGGGACGCGGCAGCTTCAAGTATCCATCGCTGAGCATCACCGACCGCCGAGATATCCGACTCCGGCTTCAACACTGACATGAGGTCGGCGAGACAGCTGATCAGTACACCATCGGCCCACTACACCTGCGCCGTGCGAGTCCGGTCGAGTGAAGTGCAATCTGCGAAGAACTGGTTGGGGCCGAGATTGAAGTTGCGGTTAATGCACGATGTGTCAGTGACGCCGTCAATCGTTGAGCGTCATCAGCGAAGTGTTTCAAACAGCGACGAAAAGCCCAAAGTATCTCGAGCGCCCATGATGACGTGCGGTTCATTATGCCCCGCGGGGACATCGCCTCGCGATCACGTCCAATCAATCGACCGGTAGCTCCCAACAGAACCGAAATTCGCCGCGGAGCGAACGTTGGAACGATGAAAGTCGGTGAAGCTGAAAGTTGGGATCGTGCACCCCAGCTTGGCGATAGAAGATTCCGTACTGACTCGCTGGCTCGAACCCGAGCGGCCCGTAGTAACCAGGATCGCCCAGCAGTGCAACGAGCGGCCAGTGCACAGCCTCAGCGCGACGGAGTAATTCAGCCATGAGAGAACTCCCAATGCCTTGGCGCTGGTGACAAGGTGCGACAGAGAGTGGTGCAACTCCAACAACGTCGTGTTCTTCGAGTTGACCGCGTGCGCCAAGGATGTGGCCAACCACGCGATCACCGTCGACTGCGACTAGTTCTAGTTCGGGAAGACTCGCGTCGAGCAACCACGTACTTTGGACTATGTTCACTTCTGGTTGACCGCCACGTTCGGTGCTGCTGAACGCTTCCCTCACGAGCTCCAGAATTGTTCCGTAATCCTTCGTTTCGGCAGCTCTGATTTTGAGATTCATCTCCACCCCTTTTTGCGGGCCAATTCCTCTTTTTCTATCAACTTCAACTTTAGATACGGCGACACAATCCAACTGTGAATGCGTGTTTGCGATTGAATCTTGATACGGACGGGAAATCTTGGAGGCTCTGACCAAAAAGTCCAAGATACTTTTGAGCGTTGGTAGCTCGGTGATTCTTGGCTCGCCTAACGTCGCATAGCAGCGGCGCTTCGGCGAAGACAGGTTAAGCAAAGCGGGAAAACCACCCACGTCTCGACGTCATAGTGGGACCCATAGGTCGTCGGATCTAGGTTCCAGGGCTAGCCTTTTCGGATGGCACTGGGCTCGAATCTTCTTCGGCTCAGCGGCTATCCATTCGAGGTGCGCTATAGCGATGGAGCTCAAGTGCGAGCGAGGGCGTCAGCAGATATCGCCGCTCGCGCCTATGCGTATTTCACCGATTTGTTCTCGGGAATTGAGCCAGAGATCGCCCTCATAGTGGCCGACAAAACGGACTGGACGGACTGGACGAATAGGTGCCCGTACGGATTGCCATTCTTTAATGACGACTTTGTTGAGATTCGCCCCGGTGTCGTGGTGATGCCGGCCGGAGTCGGCGACTTCTGGATCGCCATGGCGCAGGATATTCGCGATACGACGCCTCGCGGATATTTGAAATTGCTCGCGGCATACCCCGACGGCAAAGGTGGGGTGGACTTGCAACCGTTCTTCGACCTCATCACGATTCATGAGCTCGCCCACGCTTTTGAGGTGCTCGGCGATCTGCGCTTTCCAACATTCTGGCTGAGCGAGATCTTTGTCAACCTCGCGCTACACGCGTTCGTGGCAACCGAATTGCCGGAGGGTCTGACCACACTCGAGGTCTTCCCGACCATTGGCGCGGAAAGTCGAAAACTTGCGGCCCGCATGCGGTCCCACGGCTACAGCACGCTCGAGGAGCTGCAAGCCCACTACACGGGTGGTGACGCTTCGATGGATCCGCTGAACTATGTCTGGTACCAGTGTCGTTGGCAACGACTTGCCGCAAAGATGTTCAACGATGACGGTGAGGCCGGGTTCGTTCGCTTCTGGGACTGTTTTCACTCCACAGATCTCATTGGCGCCGGCGACGCCACCGCAGCCGTATTGGCGCCACTCCTCGAAACGAGAGTCAGTCCGACTCTCGGACGGGCAATTCGAGACTGGCATTGATCCCAAGGTTCTCCCGAGAAGAGAACAGGTTCCTATCCAACATGATCCGGGTTCCTGCGACAGCCCAACTATTGGGTTCCGTACACACCACTGGCGATTGTGATGTCGCCGTTGTGCTTGGTCGCCAACTAACTGCCACAACTTTTGGAGTCTCGAGGCGGGCCTCGTAGGCAAAAACGTCGCAGGGCTGTCTCTAATCCGAGGGGCCGCCGCCGCCCACTAACGAATCCTCGCCTCGAGGTTCACCCATTCGGCGTGAAGAATGCCGAACAATTCAGAGTCGCGCCATCCATCACGAATCATGAGGACCTCTCGCGATCGCCCTTCGTTGGTCATGCCAACTTTCCGAAGCACTGCCGCCGATGCTTCGTTTCGGGAGTCGCACGTTGCCTCGACTCGATGCACGCCAAGTACGTCGAAAGCGAAATCAATAACCCAACTCGCCATCTTCGTCGCGTATCCACGACGCCAGAACTCTGGGTGCACGATGTAACTAACCTCTGCTCGCCCCGAAGAAGCGTCGCGCAATCTGAGTTCCGCGATTCCAATAATCCGGCCACTCGATGTCACCGCCGTCCAGACATGGCGAATTCGAGGAGCGGCGGCGGCATCGGTCAACGCCATCTCGACGAATTGACGCGTTTCGCTGGAAGAGTTCGGACCCCATACTTGGTATCGGTACACATCCTCTAGCTGAGACCATTCGTGAATTGCGGGCCAGTCGTCAAGTAGCAACGGACGCATTGAAAGTTCTGACTGATGGATTTCGGTCATCATCAAATTATCCACCATCGTTGGCCCCTAATTGGCGTAAATTCGTACTCGACACTTCACAGTCAGGTCTTCCATCCATTTCTGACGATCGCCTTCCGCGAGAACATTGACGTGCATCAGTCCCGGCGTTCTGCTTCTCTGGTCTGCGCCGAGGAAAGCTGTAACGCCGGACGCGCCCCGGAGACGGTACAGGGGAATGACCACGTACCTACTGAACTCGCTACCCGCCACGTAAAGGAGAAATTCATGAAGAGGTTCCTGACCACTCTGATCATCCCAACAGCTTCGTTGGCAATTTCGCTCGGCGCCTTCGGTGCCCTCTATACCGCACCGGCCGGGGCCGCCACGCCACACGTCGCCATGGCGACCACGACGTGGCACGGGAAGGTCACGAAAATCAATGAGACCATGGGCGCGACGCACTCGTTCGTCTTTGAAGGCGCTCATGGGAAGTCCTACGTGGTGCGTTACGACACCATGACCAAGTTCACAATGGGCATGGGCAAGGACGTCAAAGTAGGCGATCGAGTCTCGGTAAACGGTACGTTAAGGGGCAGAACGATCACGGCCGCTTCGATCGAACTCTAGAGAACCGGCGAAGAAGGCGAGGAACCGTGAGCCAGAGCGACCACGAAAACCCCGATGCACGAAGTGCCACGCCCGAGTCGCGGGTCGCGGTTGGCCGTCGGGTGGTGCTCGGACTGGCGGCCGTTGGGGCGCTCGGCATCGCCTTCGGAGGCAATATCCAAAACGTCCTCGGTAACGCGCTGGGCTCGGCGGGCGGCCTGCTGCCCGGTGGCGATCGGTTCCGGTACTACTCGATTACTGGGCAGAACCCCAAAATACGTGACGACCGCTACCGACTAAAAGTAAGTGGACTCGTCGAGCGGCCCACGACCTTCACGCTGGAGGATCTAAAGGCGATGCCCGTGACCTCGTTCTCGAAGACCTTCCAGTGCGTCACGGGCTGGAAGGTGCCCGACGTGGCGTGGGAGGGCGTGCAACTCTCACACATCTTGCAAACGGTGGGACTGCAGCAAGGAGCCGTCGGGCTCACCTTTGAGTCCTACGACGGCACGGACACCGAGAGCTTGACAATCGACCAGGCCAATTTGCCCGACGTAATCGTTGCCTACCGAATGCTTGGCGCGCCGGTCACGCAAAACCACGGAGGCCCAGTTCGTCTCTACGTTGCCCCCATGTTTGGTTACAAGTCTCTCAAGTGGCTCTCGGCAATTCGAGTGGTGGACAACATAACCCCCGGTTTCTGGGAACAAAATGGCTATCCAGTCAACGGCTGGTTGGACGGCACGACCGGCCCGAGTAACCCCGACCCCGGACTGACCTGATGGCGCTCGCCGAGTCACCGGTCCACGAGGCATCACGACTAGTTCGCTTTGACCTCGCCCAGCGAGTCACGCACTGGTGCACCGCGGCACTTTTCGCGGTCTTGATGTTCACCGCAGTCCCGCTCTACTTCGGCTCGTTCTTCGGTGTGGTCCTCCCGCGTCACGTCATCGAGGAGATTCACCTGTGGTGTGGGCTGTGCCTACCGGTACCCTTCGTTGTCTCGCTGCTCGGTCCGTGGGGCCGCGGTATGCGTCGCGATGCTCGGCGCGTGAATTACTGGACGCGACAAGAGATTGAGTGGCTCGTCTCCCTTGGACGCCAGCGGATCGCGACCGATAAGTTCAACCCGGGTCAGAAGTTCAATGCGCTGTTCGTTGTAGCTGCCATCTTTATCATGCTGGCCACGGGCTCGATTCTCCAATGGTTCCGTTTCTTTCCGGTGCCGTGGCGAACTGGCGCCACATTCGTCCATGACGCCTTCGCCTACGCGATCTTCGCTGCGGTCGTTGGACACGTGGTGATGGCTCTCACTCACCCCGAAGCACTGCGCTCGATGGTGAAGGGTTGGGTCACCAAGAAGTGGGCTGGGCAACACGCCGCGGCGTGGTCGCGCGAGGCCGAGGACGAGAACACCGACGTTCTACGCTGAGCTCAGCCCCCAGCCATTGCTCCAACCACGATGAACGGCGTCGCCCCGCTCGCTACTGATGGCGCCAACAATTCGTCCAGGGGTACGTGCGACACGTCCTCCTCGTCGACGAAGAAGCGCACGAAGGGGCGCCGACGCAAAGTCGCGGGGTCCCGGATGGTGCCTCGTAGCTGGGGAAAGGCATGCTCGATGGCGTCGATGATCGCCGCGGCGCACACTACGCCCTCGACGTCGAGGTCAACCTCACTCGTGACGCCAGCCAATGTCTTTAGATGTGCGGGCAGTACGACCCGGATCATGTCAAAGTTTGCACTTCGACAGATAAGACCCGTGGCAAGTCGCGCACGATCGGCTCCCACGAATCGCCCGCGTTGGCCGAGGCGTACACCTGGCCGCCGGTAGTGCCAAAGTAAATCCCGCACTCGTCGAGTCCGTCCACCGCCATAGCGTCGCGCAACACGTTGACGAAGCAGTCCTTTTGGGGGAGACCTTTCGTGAGGGGCTCCCACTCGCCACCACCCGTACGGCTCCGGTAGACGCGCAACTTGCCGTCCAACACGAAGTGCTCAGAGTCGCTCGTGATCGGGACCACGTAGAGCGTCTCGGGTTCGTGCGCGTGAACGTCGATGGCGAAGCCAAAGTCCGTGGGCAGGTTGCCGCTGATCTCGAACCACGAATCGCCAGCGTCGTTCGAACGCATGACGTCCCAGTGCTTTTGCATGAACAACACGTCGGGCCGCGACGGGTGCATCGTGACGTGGTGCACGCAGTGGCCGACCTCGGCATCGCCGTCGGGGATGCCCTCGGAGTGCAGGCCCTTGTTGATGGGCTTCCACGACGCACCGCCGTCGTCGGAGCGAAAAGAGCCCGCCGCCGAGATCGCGACCACGATACGCCGCGGGTCAGCAGGGCTGACGATGATCGTGTGCAGGCACATGCCGCCGGCGCCGGGCTGCCAGGACGGCCCCGACCCGTGACCGCGCAGGCCGGAGAGTTCGTGCCAGCTCTGTCCACCATCGGTAGTACGAAACAACGCCGCGTCTTCGACGCCGGCCAGTACCGTGTCGGGATCGCTCAACGATGGTTCGAGGTGCCAGACCCGAGCGAACTCCCACGGGTGGGGTGTCCCGTCGTACCACTGGTGTGTGCCGGTCACGCCGTCGTAGGCGAACTCATTGCTCACCGGGGCCCAGGTGTCGCCCCCGTCGTCTGAACGTTGCACGATTTGACCGAACCATCCGGTCGATTGCGAGGCGTAAATTCGATTCGGATCGACTGGGGAGCCCTTCATGTGATAGACCTCCCAACCGCCAAAGAGCGGGCCACGCACGTCCCACTTCTCTCGCTTCCCGTCTGATTCGAGCACGAAAGCACCCTTGCTCGTTCCAACCAAAACCGGCCCGGTGTCACAACTCGAGCTCGGGCGCCTAGTACGCCGTTATGTTCGCGCGCCACGTGTCGCAAAATGTCCAGTTCGCGTTCGAGACCCCCGGGCTGTGGTCGCGTCGTCATTACGCAGCGCGAACAGCCGTCAGTGATTTCCACTTCGACGGCGCCAAGGCGCAAGCGCCGTCCGGGCGTGAGGGCACCGAGCGCCACGTCGATTACAACGTTGGGACGGAACCGGCGGACATCCCAGTCGAGGTCGGGACGTTCATCACGCAGCCCGACCAAATCAACGGTACTCAGCAGATGCAGCGGACTCTCGTCGACGAAGGAGTATCCGACACCCACCCACGAGACCAGGTCCGAATCGTCGCGCTCGAAGTCCACGGGGCACTCGAAGGTCGCCGAACCGAAGGTGGCAGCCTGGACGACACGCACCGCTCGCCCGAGCCAGTCGCTCAGCGCTTCGTCCAACTCAGGACCGCGCTCGTACTCGCGTCCGTCGCACAGCGTGACGACGAGGTCATTGGCCACGAACGCGGCGCGCGCGTCGAGCAGACGGCCTTCGCGCTTGGCCGAAAGGATGGTGCCGCTGGTGCAATCGAGCACCCCGTTAGACCGGTCGTCGACGACGCCGAACGCGCCGACGTCGAGCTCTTCGTGAGCGCCGCCCGCCATGGACTTGACCGGATAGCGCCAGAGTTCGACGACTTGGCCTTCACTTGAGGAGTCGTGACGCACTCGCGCATCTTACCGAGGGTGTCCGCACGGCTCGAGCGCCCAAAGAAGAGGTCCCGCTCGCAAAGGGGTACCACGTTCGCCTCTGTCTGCGACCAAATCCCCCACGTCCCAGTTCAAAGGTACAGATCACGCGCTTCGCGCAGCAGTAGTTCTCCAATTACATTGACCACGTCCACCGTGAAGTTCTCGCGCCCATCTGGCCCTCGGCGAGGCGGTTTCCGTCGCGACGTCAATGTTCTTTACGAGCCCACCCTCACGTGCGTGATTCGGCTGCCACCCCGCAATACAAAAGAACCGAAGTATTAGGCCGAGGATCCTGCCGTGCACGAGCGAGTAAAGGTGCTGCGACACGGTTTAGCGCAAATGCGGGCTAACGCGTCGTCGGTTTGTATCAGCCGACAGCCTGAATAAAGGTATTTGTGATTTCGCATTTGAAAACGATTGGAAACGTGAAGAACGCCGCTCAGTAGAAGAAAGTGGATGTTGTCGAAGGCCCGTATCTCGGATATTTCATCCGACGTCGCCTACCAGATCGTAGCCATCCGCCGCAGGAAGTCAATGCCGGACTGCAACAGTACTCTCATGCAGCTCGAGGGAGACGATGACGATCACTCTCACGATCAGGCCGACCACGTACTCACTTAGGGTCGCCTGAAACCTCACGGCGCTCGATGTGCGTTCCGGCCACTAACACGAAACAATTTTCGAACAGAGTTGGCATCAGCATACGAATCGCCAGGGAGAAGTTCGGTGAACATCGTTTTGGCAACCACAGACCTTTCAGACGTGTATTGACAACGGCGCGTCGATTGCTTCATGTTCGATCAGTGCCGCTGAGTTGATTGCTCTCGCACTCGAGTCATTTCCTTGTCGATCGCCTTCTCAGGCGCATCTTCCAAGCCCACCAAATTCTCCAGCAACTCAACTTCGATACCCAACTTGTCGCTGATCAGCTGGAGAGCGTGCGACTGCGCATCGAGCTTCGCTTGTATCGCCTTGCCGTCGCGATTCTGAGTGTTCTGGATAATAAAGACCATCCAGAAGGTGACGATTGTCGTTCCGGTGTTAATCACCAACTGGTAGTTGGTATTGGTAAATCCTCTTCTGACGAAGAACACCCCTGCGAACCATACGAGGACCACGAACACCGAGAGGAATATGGCGGGGAAACTACCAAGGTGGCCCGTGATGGTGCTCACCGATCTGGTCATTCTTGTACTGCGGTCAGTTACGAAATCCGGATTGCTCATGATGTGATGGCTCCCGACTAATTAGTTGAGTTAAGAGGGACGACAACAAGAATGTTGTTGCCGGCCAGAAGAGCACATCCGAACGCCCTGTCCTACACGCAATCTGCAGTAGTGAAGCGTCAACGAGTTGTGTAGCCGCCCTCCCCAGCGATTGCGATGCGCCCCTCACTCGCCGAAGTAATTCGTCGCTGGCAGAAGCGATTCAGTGATGGCCCCGAACTTTCTGAAAAATGGATGCCCACAAGGTTCTTCGTAGCCGCTCCCGTGAGCTGCTTGACAAAATGGTTTAAAGATTGGCCGGGGTCGCGATTATCGACCAACACGCGACATTCGTCCTCGAAAGGATCTGATGATGACCTACACCACCCGACAACTCAACGCTTCCACGTGGGACGCCTTCGCTGAAATCGTGGGACGCAACAATGGGGTCTACGGTGGTTGCTGGTGCATTGGCTACCACCCGGAGTGTGGACAAAAAGACGTGGACTACCGCGCCGTGAAAGAGAGTCGCGTTCGAACAGATTGCGCTCACGCCTCGCTCGTCTTTGATGAGGTTGATCTGATCCTGGGATGGTGTCAATACGGAACTCCCGAAGAACTTTCGAACTTCAAGCACAAGCGCGAATACGATAAGAGTCCTCCGCGGACGCCAGACTGGCGAATCACGTGTATCTTCGTCGACAAGAAGCACCGCGGCCAGAGAGTTGCACGAGTAGCGCTCGAAGGCGCAATCGACTCCATCGAGCGATACGGCGGAGGACTAGTCGAAGCCATTGCCGAGGTGACGGCGGGTCGCGAAGCGCAGGGGCGCTTTCTCTTCAGCGCCACGGCCGAACTTTTCCAGCAGTACGAGTTTTCTCGAATACGCCAGGTTGGAAAGCACGCGTGGACCTTAAGCAGGGTCATCAAACCTGTCTGACGACAACGTATTGAGATTCGTCCTTGCCAACAACCAAAAATGGATTGCGAAGGATGCAAACGCCGATCGCACTGTAGGTTGCTCCTGTGCAGTTCTCAACATCACTCGTAGTTTCGCGAGACGAACGAACACAGAATTCGAACTTTGGGACAGGGGGTGGGCTAGCGACCACGGACAATTCTGGTTGCATTCTTTTGGGAATCGATCACACTCGTCAATATTGCAATGAAATGACCGACGGGTCCGATCGGGGTTTCGTAAGCCATTTTTGCGTTAGGAAGTCGGGACCTGCGATCCAGAAAACAATCTCACCTGACATGATCTTGGCAATGCCGTCAAGAAGACGTGAATGTCACTCGCCGCCCGAGAGTGCAGTGAACGTCGGATCGCTGCGTCATTCGCGACCGCAATGTGATTCGCACCTATTGCACCACGCTATTGTGCCCCATCTCCTATAGTGACCGCGTGCGCCTCCTCGTCATTGGCGGGACCCAGTTCGTAGGTCGTCATATCGTCCAGGCTGCAATTTCTATGAACGATGACGTAACACTATTCCACAGGGGCCGCACGAACCTGGAACTCTTTCCAGATGCGGAACATCGACTTGGGGACCGTGACGCCGACATGTCATCGCTTGCAACCGGCGAGTGGGATACCACCATCGACACATCGGCCTACGTTCCAGACCAGGTGCGCACGCTCGCCGGGGTGCTGGGCGGCAGAGGCGGCCGCTACGTGCACATCTCCTCTGTTTCGGCCTATGCACAAGCATTCGGTCCTGGGATAACGGAGGACTCCCCGCTCGAAATCCACATGTCTCAGAACGTTAACGAACCCTCATACGGAGAACTGAAGGCCTCGTGCGAGTTGGCCGCGCACGCATATTTTGGTGCCAACTCCGGTGAAGGTGGCCTGTGCGGTGCGTTGGGCGTTCCCGTGAACATCGTTCGTCCCACGTACGTTGTAGGTCCTTTCGATCACCTCGGACGTTTCACTTGGTGGGTCGAACGGATTGCGAAGGGCGGTCGAGTGCTGGCACCTGGACCGAAGGAGAATTCATTCCAGGTCATCGATGCGAGAGATCTCGCTGCGTTCGTCGTGCTACTTGGTCACGGGGGCGTCGACGGCACGTTCCACACCGTGAGCCCCACATCGCCGTTCACCTTCGAGGACTTTCTTAAGACTGTCGTACGCGAGGTTGGGCCGCCTGGAACCGAGCTCGTTTGGATTAATCCGGATTGGCTGGCCAAAGAAAACCTGACGATTGCGGACTTGCCACTCTGGGAGGGAACCGGACGCGGCCGCTTTGAAAGCGCGGCAGACCCGAGCCGAGCGATTGCCGCTGGCCTACGGCCACGACCCATTGCCCAGTCCATCTCCGAAGTTCACGAACACGAATTGATACGGCCAACGCCCCTTAGGGAGCCCATCGGGCTCGACCCGACTCGCGAACGCAAGTTGATCGACAGATTCGAAAAAGGCGAGCAAGAGTAGTCCCTAGCGCCTCCACCCAATTCTCCAAATCTCCGATGACGCAGACTTGACGCAGTACCAACAGAAGACGCGCAACAAGTAACTTTAGATTCGATGCCAACCTCACGAAGCGCTGGATGAGATGTCCAACAACTTACCGACATACGAACAACTTCCCGTCATAGAGAGCGCGCCCGCAGGCTCGTCGTGGGGACTGTGGGGCCCGAGTGACGTGTTCGGCTGCCTCAACCTGCTGGCGGCCGACGACGTGCGTCAGGCTGCGAGTTTGGTTCGGACTGGCAGATCCTTTTCGCTGAACTGGATGATGGAACTGCCCGACCCTCCACTTTTCGATCGAGCGTCACTGCAGCACCGTGTTCTCGTCGACGGAGCGTGGCAGGACGACCAGTTGACTGACTGGAACACTCAGAGTTCCAGTCAGTGGGACGGCTTTAGGCACGTGCGCTCAGAGAAGCACGGCTATTACGGGGGAGTCCCAAATGAGGAACACGGGATTCATCACTGGGCGCGAAAGGGGATCGTCGGGCGCGGAGTACTCGTCGACGTGGGTAGATACCGAGAGGAAATCGGTCGCCCGTTACAGATGTTCGAGGCCGACCCGATTTCCGCGCAAGAACTCGAAGGAGCCATCGCCCACTTCGGCCTGCATATCACCCAAGGAACGATCTTGCTCGTTAGGACCGGTTGGATCGAGTGGTACGTCACTTTAAACAATAACGAACGTCGCCAACTGGCGGAGGACTTGCGGACGCCCGGCCTACAGCCCGGTAAGGAGCTCTTGACTCTTCTCTGGAATCTTCACATCAGTGCCCTCGCTAGTGATAACCCCGCAGTCGAGTTGTTCGGACGACCTCTTGGGGATCACCATGACAGCACGTCCCACATCTATGATGTTTCGCGCGATGAATCGGACGATTTCGCACACCTCGCATTGCTACCCCTACTTGGACTGCCACTCGGTGAACTTTTCGATCTCGGAGCCCTGGCCGAAGACTGTTTAGCTGACGGCGTCTACGAAGGCATGTTCTGTTCAGCGCCCCTCAACCTCCGCGGTGGCGTCGCATCTCCTCCTAACGCGCTATTCATTAAATGAAAGATGCGAACTTTCTCGAGGGCCGCTGCGGAACTCGGGGGAGGATTACGACGTACCAAACGCCCTTCGGAAAGCGATGCCCGACAGCAGTTCCAGCACGACGCGATTTGCGAGGAATGCAGTAATCTGACTTCGCGAATCATACGGAGGGCTGACCTCCACCACTTCGGCGCCTACGACGGGTAGGTCAGTCGCACATCGCCGAATGGCATTGAGAAGCTGACGGCTCGTGAGTCCCCCGACTTCGGGCGTGCCCGTTCCGGGAGCAAAAGCAGGATCGACAACATCGATGTCTATTGAAAGGAACACGCCGTCGCAGTCTTCACGCACAATATCGAAAGCTTCCGAAAGACAGGCATCAAGTCCGCGATCCTCAATTGCCGTCATGTCGTACCACCGCATACCCTGAGCACGCATCCACTCCTGAAGTCGAGGATCCGGCCAGTACCCGCGTATGCCAAGTTGCACGAATCGGTCACCCGTGACCGCACCCGACTCGATGAGCCTGCGCATCGGTGTTCCGTGACCGTAGAGGGAGCCGAACTCTGTATTCCAGGTATCTGGATGTGCGTCAAAATGCAATACGCCAACTCTCCCAAAGCCGAGATGGTCCGCGACACCCGAAATATCCGGGTACGCAATCGAGTGATCTCCTCCGAGCACTAGTGGTATTGAGCCCGCAGCAACGATCCGAGTGACGACTTCTCGTAAGTTCGCGTGACTCCTTTCTGCATCCCCGGGCGGCATAAGCACGTCGCCAACATCGACGACTTGGAGTAGTTCAAACGGGTCGACCCCAAGAGCAAGGTGTGGTCTTCGAGGGGCGTGTGGCGCATAATCCCCAGTACGTATTGCCAAGGGCCCGAATCGAGCGCCTGAACGGTATGACGTGCCGGAATCATACGGCGCGCCAACAATAACGACATCGGCCGCAGCGAGTTCCCGAGAATCACGCTTGTCCGCTTTGGGCACACCTAGGAACGTCACATCGGGGCCATACATTGAGCGCATAGCCTCCAATGCGTGCACGTCCTCCCCTCCAGGTGGTACGAAATCTTCGGTGTTGCTTCCCGAGTTCTGCATGGTTGAACTCCTCACCCCATTCGCGCAAGCGAAATTTAATGCACTGGAATATTATTATAATATACGTGATATGATAAGAACGACCTAAAGGGGATCGATGACACAATTTCCGAGCGGTATCAATCTTGAGCAGTTCCTAGAACAGGTTTCGGAACTTGAAGTGCTTTCCCACTTTCCGACAATTAGACAGAATCTCTTCGAAGAAGGCCCGCACCTGGTCAGCAGTGAGAAATTACCGTGGGGCGATGACCTACGCAATCTCTCAGTTGAGGTTTACTCGCGCTTCATCCATGGCGAAACTTGGCTCACGGGTGCTGGAGCAATCGCAATGCAGGATGAAATCGTTGCGTGGATGGGCGGGATTCTTGGTGCAGATCATCCCGCCGGTTTTGTCACATCGGGAGGGACAGAATCAAATATGTGCGCGCTGATGACCGCCAAAGCCCGTGCTGGCCATGGTGGCAGCGTTATCTTTCCGGCGTACGCGCACTATTCATTTTATAAGGCGTGTGCCATGTTTGACTTGGAGGCCATTCCCATTCAGCCCGTGCCTGGCTCGCTGTGCGAAGTAGATCCGGGCGCAATTGAGAACGCAATTCGAGAAGACACAATTGCCATCGTCGCTACCGCCGGCACTTGGGCTTACGGGAGTATTGACCCGATTGGTGCTATTGCAGCGATCGCCGACGCGCACGACATCTACTTTCACGTTGATGCGTGTTTCGGAGGGTATATCTTGCCATTCCTTGAGCGCAGTGGCTATGACCGTCAGATCGAGCCATGGGACTTCAGAGTCCCCGGCGTTTGCTCGATTAGCGCTGATCTTCACAAGAACGGTATGGCGCCGCCGCCCGCTAGCACGCTCTTCTTTCGTGACGCGAGCCTTCTTGAACACGCCAAGTCGATCTGCCCGCCTAACGGAACGATATCTGGAACTCGTGGAGCGGGACCGATAGCTGGCGCGTGGACGATGGTAAAACTCTTGGGGGAAGCCGGCTACATCGCAACATCGCTGAAGTCGATGGAACTGCGTCAAGGTCTGTTTGACGGCGTTGAGAAGATTGAGGGTTTGTGTATCTATCCGGGCTCGAAGATCAATGTCTCACTGGTGTACTCGGACCAGTACGATCTCCGACCCGTCGCTCAAACATTGAGAGAACGAGGGTGGATGTTCTCCACTAGAGATACACCCGCACCTATGGCTATCGTTCTCGTACCGATGCCTCAGAATGAAGGACAGATAGAGGGTTTTCTCTCCGACCTCGCCGAAGCAATGACCGTTGCCCCGCGACTTCAAACGGCCGCGAGCCTCGAGTCAGGCGAAGATGATTCGCTCTACGGACTTTGAGTCGAAGGGACTTCAGTCCATTCGACTCTAAGGCGCTTTTGGTGACGTCGCCAAGCCGTCAACTTGCTCGCTGAGAATCCTGACGTGCTCGCCTAAATAACTGTCACCTCCAGGCAGGAAAAAAGATTGGATTACAAAGCCGTCGACAGTGGCGATTGAGAGTCGACTCCATTCTCCCGGGTCAATATCCTGGCGAATTGAACCATCGCTCTGCCCCTGGCGGATCAGGCTCGCAATACGCTCTGCCCATCGTTCGTAAAGACTTCGAACCTCGTCGGAAATCGCGGGATTTGTGAACGCCTTCCCAATGATGACCCCCCAGAGAATACTTTCCAGACGCTGCTCGTCAGTCACGCTAAGCGACTCCAATAGGACGATTCGAATCGCCTCGAGTGGTTCGGCACCCATACTTTGCTGAAGCATTCGCTCAACAGATTGATCCATCGACAGGCGGAATGCGAACTGCATGAGATCATCCTTATTGCGGAAGTAGTGACTGACCACTCCCGTCGACCACCCTGACTCTCTTGCCACGTCGCGAATTGTCACGGTCTCCACGCCCTGCTTCGCCACGATGGTCCATACTGCGCTCGCTAACTCCGCTCGTCGACTGTCATGATCCACCTGTCTCGGCATCTTCCTCCTTTAATCGCAACCATTCCGACCCGTGGGTCGTTGATTGTGCTTCGTAAGTTCACGCCAATAGGCAAGCTACCCTGTGGGACCCAGGGTCAACGTCATCCGCGACCAGATGGAGCACGGGATCAATTTCTCGACATTGCTGCTCGGCAATCGGACAGCGCGGGTGAAAGTGGCAGCCCGAAGGCATGTTGATCGGGTTGGGAACTTCACCCCCTAGGGAGACGGTCGAAGTTCGATCGCAAGGGTCCCTCCTCGGAGCGACGGCAAGTAGCGCTCGGGTGTAGGGATGCCTCGGGCCGTCAATGACCTCTCGTACCTTTCCTTCCTCGACAATTCTCCCGAGGTACATGACCGCAACGCGGTCAGCAAAGTTGGCAACGGTCGAAAGATCGTGGGTGATCATGAGAATCGCCAAATTTTTCTCGAGACGTAGTCGATTCAGCAGGGCCAGTACGCCTGCTCTCACTGACACGTCGAGCATCGAGACTGGCTCGTCAGCAACCAAGACGTCGGGTTCAACAACAAGAGCACTTGCGATAGAGACCCTCTGGCGCTGGCCACCTGAGAGTTCATGGGGGAACCGGTCCATATATAACTCAGCGGGTGATAGCTCTACTTGCTCTAGGGCCTCGATTACTTTCGCCTGTCGACTCGCACGGCCGCCACCGAGGCGATTCACAATCAGGGCCTCTTCAACTATGTTGCGAACCCGAAACCGGGGATCCAGTGAATCGTAAGAATCCTGATAAATCATTTGAATCCGGTGGCGCAGTGGGCGTAGCCGTCTTTCAGGCATGTGCGTGATCTCCACATCATTGAGGCTGACCGCACCGTCAGTTGGTTCAATCATGCGCAGGATTGCTTGGGCGGTAGTGGATTTGCCGCATCCCGATTCGCCGATGAGGGCCACCAGCTCGCCCGGTTGAAGGTGGAGGGAAAGTCCATCCACCGCCCGGACGAGCGCACCGGGCTTTCGGGTGAGTGTATCGATGAGGGGACGTCGAACGGCGAAACTTGCTCTCAGGTCTCGGACATCAAGGGCGGTTCGTTCTGGCTTCGTCGAGACAATCGCGGTCTGACCGTCTTCGTCATCCGACGCTTCAGCGCTCGATGTGGATTCCACACGAAGCTTTATCTTTTGCAATTGGCTGCGGACGGGCTCGGGTTCGACGTTGAGATGGCAAGCCGCACGTCGAGAATTGCCGAGTTGGAGTAAGGCCGGAGCCTCGAGTGCACATTTGTCAAACGCGAAGTCGCAGCGCGGCTCAAATGCACAGCCCCGAATTGGTTCGTCGAGTCTTGGTGGAACGCCCGGAATTGACGTGGCACGGCTACGCGCGTGCAGGTCGGGTGTGGCTTCAAAGAGGCGGCGAGTGTACGGGTGCAGCGCATCGTGGTAGAGCTCGTCGGTTGTTCCCTCCTCCACAATTTCGCCGGCATACATGACCGAAACTCGGTGGCACACTTGGGCGACGACTGGCAGGTCGTGGGTGACGAATATGAGGGCTAACCCCATCTTGTCCGACAAACTGCGAAGCAGTTCAAGGATTTGAGCTTGGGCCAAGACATCGAGTGCCGTCGTTGGTTCATCGGCGAGGAGCACCTTCGGATTGCAACTCAGAGCCATGGCGATTGATACTCGCTGGCGCTGTCCACCGGAGAGTTCGTGTGGATAACGCTGAGCTGTCGCGGCGGGCAGCTCCACCTGCTCCAACAATTGGGCCACACGTTGTTGCACGTCTCGGTGCGGCATTACGTCATGAAGCAACATTGGCTCTGCAATCTGCCAACCAATCCGTTTAACGGGGTTCAGAGCATTCATTGCTCCTTGAAAGACCATTGCAATTTCACTCCAACGATGCGGCCGAGCCGAACTCTCACCACGCTCGACGATGTTCGATCCTCCCAATAGGATCTCGCCCGATAGAGACGCCGAACTAGGGAGCAGACCCATAAGCGAGAGGACTGCCGTCGTTTTCCCCGAACCTGACTCGCCAACGAGGCCGAGGCGTTCGCCTGCATCGAGGTCGAAATCAATACCGCGCACGGCGTGGAGTTCGGACCCATTTGGCAGGCTGTACCAAACATGCAAGTCTCGAACACTCAGCAGACTCATGGGTTCACTCGAAGTTCACGTTCGCTCAATTGGGAACGACGCGAGACAATGCCCATCACAACGCCTCGGGTCCAAGTCCGGTGAGTGGCCGAAGACGCCAAGGCCGTACCAGTAGGTGAGCCGCCCGGAGTCGGGGATTAAGGGCCTCCTCAATCGCTTGACCCAGTAGGTAGCAGCCAATGATGACGAGAGCCACGGCTACCCCGGCCGGAACTATCGCCCACCACGCTCCATCACTAACGGCCGCCTGCAGGAAAGCGTTTTCAATAATGGTGCCCCACGTCACTGCTGATGGGTTGCCGAGCCCCAAAAAGTCCAGGGCTGTCTCGTAGAAAATCGACAGTGCAACAATTAAAACGAAATTGGCGAATAGCAGTGGCGCGACTTGAGGAAGCACGTGACGAAATATCACACGGCTGCGACGCGCTCCGAGGGACTGCGCGCGTTTGACGAATGGCCGCTCCTTGACTCCCTTCGCTTGCGCGCGAATCACACGAGCGGGACCCGTCCAAAGCAGCACCCCAATTACCACGATGATGTGCCAAAGATTTGGCCCCCAAACTGCGGCGATAACGATCATGAGAGGGATCGGGGGTACCACGAGAAAGAAGTCCGTAATTCTCATGAGCACCGTGTCAATTACGCCTCCGAAATATCCTGAGACTATTCCGACGGCTCCCCCTAGTACTCCTGCGAACGCCGCCGAACAGAAACCCACCAAAAGCGAAATGCGCGTGCCTTGAATCAGGAGGCTAAGCATGTCGATTCCGAGGTTGTTCGTACCCAGCCAATGGTGGAGCGAAGGTGCGGCGAAGCTCGGCCCACTTGGATTTACGGTGCTGAAGGGCTCGATGACTGAACCCATAACCGCCATGAACGCGAAGAAGAGAAGAATTCCTAAACCGACACATGCCGAGGGGCGTCTCTTCAACGCTTGAAGGGCCTTTTGCGTTCTTCGACCGACCGACGGGATGAATCCAGGTTGAGGAGACTCCATGGCCTTTCTCGAGCTCACTATCTCGTAATCCTGGGGTCGAGTTTGATGTAGATGAGGTCCGCCAAATAGTTGAACAAAACCACGGATACGGTGAGCATGAGAAACGCCCCTTGCAGCATGGGATAGTCACGCTCGCTGACGGACTCGTAGACCGCCAAACCGATTCCGGGCCAGGTGAAAACAGTCTCAACAAGAATGGCACCGCCCACGATGTAGCCGAAGGACAACGCGATCAGCGTGACGATTGGGAGGAGGGCGTTGCGCACGACGTGGTGGCGCAGTATCGCCAGGGGCCTCAGCCCCTTGGCCCTTGCGGTGAGTACGTAATCTTCGCCAACCGTCTCAAGCACTGCCGATCGCACCACGAGCGCGTACTGACCGTACAACGTGAGCGCGACGGCGGCAGCGGGCAAGATAATGTGGCGTGCCGTGTCTTGAAATTGATTCCACTGTGACGGATTGATTAAGAACGGGTCATGCATTCCGGTCGTGGGCAACAGCGAACCAAAGAGAAGCACCAGCATCAGACCAAGCCACTGGGTAGGAAACGAATAAAACGCAAGCGCAATACCGGTGGGCACACGGTCCAAACTCGTCCCGCGCTTCCACGCTGCGACCACACCGCTTATTGTCCCAAAAATGATTGCAACCAGTGTGCCCAACGTGACCATCGGAACGGTGTTACCAACGTCCGTCAAGAGATTAGACATCACGGGCTGATCATTTACAAATGACACACCGAGGTTGCCATGAGCGAGCTGGCCGAGGTAGATGAAGTACTGCTGCCACTTCGACTTATCAAGTCCAAATTGAGTCGCGATTGCGTGCCGAAACGCTGGAGTCGCATTTGGCACGTGTGACATTTCCGTGACTACGTTTCCGGGCAGTGCTCGAAACAGAATGAAGTTGAACGTCAACACGACAAAAATGGTTACGAGAGCGAGCGCGCCACGCCGCAGAGCGTAGTCGAGACCTTTCATGTCTCATCTGGACGTGACGTCGCAACGCAATCGTGTTCCCTTCGCCCAAGATTCGGGCTTGACTTTCGCGACCTACTTTTGATGTACATTCACGAGGCCCATCGTGGTGAGCGGCGAAAAGAATCCTTGTGGGGTCTCCCCAAATCCGGTCCACTTATTACTCCACGCGTCGAGCCAATCTGCGTTCACGTAGATAATTTCGGGAAGCTGGACTGCCAGGATCCGCTCCATCTGGTACACGATTTGGTGCCTTTTCGCGGAATTCATCTCAACCGCTTGTTCTTTGAACAGGTGATCATACGTTTTGTTACAGAACCCCGTTTCGCTCCAACCTCCCCATTGACTGCAGGTGTAGGAATTCAACATGAAGTTCGGGTCCGGTGGCGGCGTCCAGCCCCACATGCCGATGTGAAACTTGGTGCTGGGAGAGACTTCAAGCGACTGCGCGGTTGCGTCGTCGACGGAGTCAAGGCTGAGTTTGATGCCAATCTTCTGGAAGTCCGTCTGCATTTCTTGAAACGCTGCGCTGCCAGCTCCCAATTCGTCGGCAGCCAGAGTTACGGTATAGGACATGGGGTGTCCATCAGCCATCCGCACTCCGTTGCTTCCCATCTTGAACCCAGCTTTATTCAACAGTGCGCTCGCCTTGGCGAGGCTAAATCGCGGTGGCACGATGGCCGGATCGTGCCAGGTGCCAGTGGACGCGAGAATCGGAGACGTTGCTGCCTGCGCATATCCGTCAAAGGCATACTTAATGATCTGTTTTCGATCGATTGCGTAGTTGAAGGCGAGATGGACGATCGGCAGGGCAAGTTCGCGATCAACGGTCTGTTTGGCGTAGTCATTGAAGATGAAGTCGTGTGCGTTGAGGCCGGCCTGCGAGTGCACGGTCAGACTCGAATCGGACCGTAGAGAAACTGCTCCGCTCGGCGTAAGGTCCCACACGGCATCGACTTGACCATTCTTAAGGGCCAAAAGCTCCGCGTCCGGACTCGTGAAGTACTGAAGGCCAAAGCCACTGATTTTGGGCTTTGGACCATAGAAGTTCGCGTTGCGTTCAAAGAGGGCCACGCCAAGGTGCTGGTACGCAGTGCAAGTGAAAGGTCCGCCTGAGACGACCGGGTGACCATCAGCGGGCGTGTTCGCGTAGGTTCGGAGATTCGCGCCGTTCTTGCCGCTCGCGTATTTTGCCCAGACGTGCTTCGGCAGGATCGGCATCTGCCTAATGTTCGCGAGGAAGGCCGCTTGTGGAGATGTGAGTTGTACGACCAAGGTGTCCGCGTTTGTTGCTGTAGCGGACTTGACGCCAGCAACGTAGCCACTGAACTCGGCAGCACCTCCGGTCCCGTACTTCAGCGTCGTATTGATTGTCCAGGCCGCATCCGCAGCCGTGAGCGGAGTTCCGTCGGACCATTTGGCGTTCGGCGCGGTGTGGAATGTCCAAGTCGTCCCCTTCGAAGAGGACGTCCAACTGGTGGCGAAGTCCGGCACGATCGCGAGCGACGTGTTGTATTGCACGAGCGCTGGATACATGTATTCAAAGACGGATAAAGCGGATTCCTGCACCGCAACGAACGGATTCATCGAGTCAATCGAGAGGTGAATACCCAAGCGCAACTCCGCACCACTTTGCGCTGAAGCGGCACTCGCTCCATACGCCGTGAGTCCCGAGGACAGCATTAATACTGCTGTGATCGGGGCAAGAATATTCCTGCAACCTTTTCTCGTTCTCATGATTCGATCCCCCTTTGTGTCGTCGCGTCCCTTGCGACGTCTTCGTTGTTTTCATCTCTTTGCACTTCTTTACGGCCCAATCCCGATGTCATAATGACAACCGAGAAAGAACGTTCTTTGTCACTTGGATTACTTGTTCATCGCCTGCGGCAATGCCGTAAGCCCAATCGGTGCACCCCGTCGTGAATACGGTGCCACCCTGCGTGTAAGTCCCCATCACGGCGTTCCCCGGTGAGAGTCGTGCGACATTCTCCGGCGTAGCATCGCCGAATACCCGTTCGGTGGTGAACTCCAAGTCACCCGGTTCGCCGGCGTACCGAGCTGGTATCTCGTTTGCGGACCATAGGTGAGCGGGAGACGTGGCAAGGACGGTGAAACTTTCGGGCGTGCCATCGGCATATGTAGGTTTTGGGAGCCCGCGTTCCATGGTGAGCTCGCAACCATCGGCTTCGTATCCCACCACGACACCTTGCGCACCAACGAGATCGCCGTAGTACAGACCAGTACCATCGAATGCCCAGTGCTCAGGTTGCCAGACGGTGTAGCCGCCGGAGCCCCGCGGAACACCGAGGCCGAGTCGCACATAACCACCGCGTGAGGAGCTCACCCCCGTGAGCCTATTTTCTGGTCGGGCAATTAGGTAGTCGCTCCAAAGACTCGTGAGCAGATGCTGATCGGGCGTCCCGAAAACTGGATCATCGAAATACTGATACTTGTAACAAACCATTGAGCGGCCGCCTTCGCCGAACCGAATCTGCCAACACAGAGCGTTCCCTGAGAAGAAGGCTGCGTTGCCACCGTTCGCAATGAACTCCTCGATGGCGTCGCGCATTGCCCACGACCAGTACTCATCATGTCCAACGCTGACAACGAGTTTGTGACCTTTTAGAACTTCAGGATGGAACTCGAGGTCGTCATTAGTTGCAACGTCAAGGGTGAACCCCGACTGCTCGGCCCATCGCACGAAGGGCGCCTCCCAGTTATTCCAGCCGGCGGCACCCGACCACACCGAGAGGTCGTGCGCATTTGCCCAATTCCGAAATTGCATCGAGTCTTGATCGACAACCCCAGACATGTTGGCGTTTCGAGATGCCGGCTCGGGTTTGTCCAAGAAGCCTTTGGCGAGCGGCCGCTCAAACGAAACTTCAACGGCACCCGTGTACAAGTTCTTGCCACCCCAATCGTTGTAGGCGTTGTACGTGTTCGTAGCAAGTACCAGCAAGATTGACGTCTGTTCGGATCCCTCGTGAGGACGGAGTACAAAAAATGCTGTGGACTCCTCCGCATTGGCCCGAAACGTGACGGAATAAAAGCCGGATCGCCATGCCTTGCTCGTGGGCACAACGAAACTCTCATCCCATCCACATCCGTGCGAGGCCGCGTCCGATGGAATTTCTTGGACCTGGCCCGCAATACCATCCTGCTGCCAGACCACTTCTCGGGTCGCACCTTCACGAGCAACCTCGACCGCAAAGTGTCGGGCGTCCGTTGAGCAGCGAATGCTGACCCCCTCTCCCGGCAGATAGCTCAAACGCGCTGCGTAGGCGTCAATCATCGTTGCCCCATCTTGCTTAGGCGAAGCTCGCGGTTTAGTATTATCATGGTTGTATAACACAATATCTGAGTGTCGTCAAGAAGGTAGAAAAGCGTCAACATGTTTGGGTTGAGTATCACCGCACCCGAATGTGAACGTTCGTGAATCCGTATCGAAAGCGGTTTTGGTGAGATTTCCCGTCGGACGCAAGGAATGGCTGGGCAACTTCCTAATCGCTGAAATACCGGGAGCTTCATCATGTGAGGGCCGCGGGAGATCCTAAAAACGTTGCTTCGCTGCAGTTCGCCCTCACCAGTCTGGGCGTAACGCTGTCCGACAGCGGCCCCGCTACTAAGTGACGGAGGTCTTTTGTCAATTGGGCAATTGACCGCTGATACTGAGGTCAACTTCCAAAGTGAGGCTGAAGGAGGCCCGGTACGCGGCGAGTCAAATCGCCTTCAACCACACGTCGGCGTTGTGATGTTATATGGCACGACGCCGCACGCAAAACCCTCGGCCTCGTCGTACAACTCCCTCTACGACGAGGCGTGTCCGGAGTGGTCTTCCTTAATGCGACCGAACAGCCAGTACAAGAGCGAGTTTCCGGGGTTCACCGTGATGATCACTCGCCAGAGGTTCTTGCGGCCGCGGACCTCATCGTTCGTGCGACGCGCGAGATCGCGCCACGCGAGGGCACTGGAGAATACCGCCATCGGAACGATGATCCCGAGATATATCTGCTTTTGCTGTTTACTCATCGTCAATGACCTCTTCATCGTGTCCGATATTCGCTCGCGCACCGCGCGCCTTGCCTCTCCTTGTAAAGTACCGGCCAATCACAATTGAACCGACAATTCCCAAAGCGGTTGCGACCAGTGGAAGAACCTGGTCGTAGTTGTACGCGGTTCCGTACGTGGTCCGACGGATGATCAGCGCAGTTCCAGTCGCCTGAATGAGAAACAGTGCCGCCCACAGATAGCTGGTGACGTACATGCCTAATCGGAAATCGGGGTAGATGTCCCACATCGTGTCAAAAACCGACATGCCTGCGTGGGTCCCGTCGGTGCCGTATCGCTGTGCCATGTAGAACACGACTGGCTTGCGCGCGACGACGCATGAAACCAAGAAGACTAGGCCAATTAAGGCCGTCGCCGCGCAGTCCTTGTAGAGCAGCACTTTGGGGGTGGTACTGCCCACGAGAGCGATGACCGCGGAAACGAGGGTGAACGCGAAGATCGCCGCGGAGGCGCCGCTGAATTTGCGAGCTCTCACCCAGACGGCGATGGCCCCACACACTGGAGCGATGCTGCCGGCCAGGTAACTCTCTACGTCACTGGCCCCCATTCGGCGCGCGATGTGGAATAACGCAATACTGCCGCCGATCTCGAGCAAGGTGACAAGGATGTTGAACAGCAGACCTTTTCGCGCAGGATGCTCTCTGAGTCCTTGTGCAATCTGGTCGTGCACCGAGGGCTCGCGAAACGTCATTATCCCTAGGGTACAAGGCACGATTTCTGGCCAGACACTTATCCACCGCGGAGAGATCGGCGCGCCCCGAAACGATTAGGGCAAAGCCGAAGGCGAGACGACCTTCGCATCCTGCTCCAAGAAAGAGGCAATCGCAAAGACTTTCGTGGATCTCTCACGAATGCGAGACGTACGTCGGAGTTGCGTCACGGCACACAATCTTCAGAGTGATTGCTTCCGAGAGGCCGATCTAGAGAAATAGCAGATGGTTCCGTTTCCGATGTCGTCGTGACAATGCCATCGCAATCGTCATGACCCTTTCGAGATCGTTCCGCCACCGTAACCACTCAACAGTTGGAGCGTGAACGTTCGACATGGGCATTGTGACATCAGAATCCTCACGCCGACTTCGATCACTTGAAGTGTACGAGCGCTACAACTTGGATTTCCCTGAACGTTTCTCGTGGTGTGTGCCGAGACTTCCGGCGTTGGCAGCGATGCATCGTTTGACAAGTCGGTCGACCAAGTCCCTTCCGTACGGCGATTCGAGTCCTAAGAATTGATTGTTGCGGCTGCGCGCGATTCAATGAACACATGGTGGGTTTTGGCCCTTTCGCACGATCGTGGACGTCCAACCATTCGTAAGAAAGTTTTGCACTGTGAGTAGTTAACACTGGATGATCCGCGGTTTCGCACCGTCAAAAACTGTCATGGTAGGTTGCTCGCAACGTCTGTCAGAAGGGATCTTCAGATGTCAACAACTTTTTTAATGGGCGCAATTATCGGCTCGTACGCCGTTTCGGCACTCCTACTGCTCTTAGTGCTTTCAGGCGCCGGAAGCATCGTTACCTACATCATTATTGTGGTGGCCAATCGTGCAGACCCGGACCCCACGGGTAAACGAACGAGTGCCATTTACCACGTAGGTACCGCATTCTTGACACTCTGGTTGGAGATTGCGGGCGTCATTACGATTTTTGTAACGTTGTTCGCCTTGATTGGCGCTGGCGACAACCGGTATTTTTCGAGAGAAGTCCACCCGCTGGGCGACGCCACTGTGAGAGGAATAACGATTGGACTTCTTCTCTCAATAGTTGGTGGGGTCGTGACACTTACACACCGAGGCAAGGCCATTGAACTAGCGGAGTCCGACTCGGACGAGGCCAGTCCCGCCAAGCGCGTTGTGCGCAGTTACGCCGCGTCCGTCAGCTTCATCAGTGCAATTGTGATTGTGGTAACGGTGTTGGTAGCCCTGTGGTCGATTTTGGGACTTATCGCTCCGGGCGTTTATGAAGCGGGATCACGAACGAGTGACGTTCGCATGCTCTTAGACGAGGCGACCGTCCTCGCCGTGTTTGCGTGGGTGTTCTCGTCGCATCGACAGATGATGGGGGGGCGCTCAGGGCATTGACCGAACTCGGGCTTCAACGTTGAATTTTGGCCTTCGATGTCCATTGGCCCCAACGTGGGGGTTCCCCAGCTTGGACCGCGGCCTATTCGTCGCCCAAGCGCCGAGCGCGAAGTTGCCGTTCCCAATTTCTCGCTGGTCAAGCTTGACGAGTTCCTAAATCCTCAAACGCCATTGTGCGCTGCAGGGCAGCGGCTCTCAGTTCTTCGGGTATTTGGACGGGACCGCCAAGTCGGCTGGCATTGAGGCCAACTTGGGCGGCCTCTTCAACGATGCCTCCCACCATTATTGCCAACTCAGGATTACGGTGAAAAACCAGAACACCGTGATTGGCGAGCAGGACAGCTGGGACGCCGCTCAGCGCGGCACGCCGGATATTGGCAACCGATTCTTCTGAACCTCGAGGTCCGTACCCGGCGACCGGCACACCCGATGCCAATCCAAACATTGCGAGTGCTTCAACGCAGCAACCGATTGGTTGATGTGCCACGGCGTAGGCGGTCGCGTAGGGCGAATGCGTGTGCAGGACTCAGCCAACATCAGCGTTGTACTCGTACATTGCAGTGTGCATCGCAACAACCGCACCTTGAATGGGAGGCAGTTCTCCTTCCAAGAGGGTTCCGTCAAGTCGAATCCGTGCGACCGAGGCCTCGGATTGGTGATGAAGCGACGGACCGGACGTGAAGTACATCTCGTCGGCTCCCGGAACTCGAACGCTGACGTTCCCGTGCCCGTTCGTGGAGATCGCGCCGCTCGCGACAATTCGCTGAGCTGCATCGAGCACCTGATCTACAAGGTCCTTGTCCACGACATCGCCTCCAGACTCACGTACGTTCGTGTGCCGTCCGTTTGACCCCGTTATTGCAAGTCATGGTACTTAGAAAATGGGCAACTCGCTTGGGGCCACCAGCTGCTCGGGGCAACGTCGGATTCGCAAGGAGCCATCCGAGAGTGGCGTTCGACTTTTTCGACCGAGAGAGTGCTCCTGAAACGAATCAGGTCATCGTCATCGCTCGAACCTGTTGAACTTCACCATTAGTTGATTGGAAACCCAGCTGACGGAATCGAGAAGGAACCCCGACACGAAATACCGCCGTCACAGCATCCCTACCTGTAATGCCCTACCAGAGTCGCATTCGGTCGCGCCATGCTCCGAACTTTGGGAGACACGTCGACAGCAGTCCGTCATCACCCTTATCGAGTACTGCTATCACCGCTCGGCGCATCGTTGGGTGCCTCGTCACGGCGAATTGATGCCGAACGCATTGGGGCTCGGCGAGGCAAATGAGGGACACGGTGGCGCTCAATTCAAACTATGCGCCGAATACCTTGATGATGCCAACGTCGACGATCTAGGCCACTTCGTCGCCACTCATCTCGCTGGAAGTGGCACCTGTTTCGGCCGGACCGAACCGTGCAACCGAGTCGGTCGAAAGCGTTACGCTGCGCCGCATGGCTCACCTGCGGATTGCCAACGGGTAGTGGTTGCTGGTGAAGTCGAATACGAGTTTCGGCTCCAAGACGATATTGAAATATCGTGACTTTTGCGACTTAGTCGTGCACACGATGGTAGACATTCGAAGTGCTCGCACATCGTCGCCTCATCGTGATAATTGATCTCGTCGTGATTGCGGCTCTCGCGGTCGGACTCGTGTTTGCTTTAACTCGGTCGAATCCAGAAGCAAAGTCACCACCGCTCCCCGTAATCCACTTGACGGCGGCGTCGACCGAGTTCTTCGTTGGCGGAGGGAGAACGGGCTTGAACTGTGAACTCGATGACGCCGCTTACAACATGGATTCCAACTATCGGACTATGGCGTATTGCCAGTCGGTCACGCCGGCGCGCTCGGCGAGCCTGAGCGGCCACGGACCCGCCAAAACTTGCGAAGGAATTGCTTGCATCGGTAACCCCGGCACCGGAACCCCAACGTTTTCCTCCGGTATCAAGGTGCTCCTCGGACCGTTCACGTGCACGTTGGGCCACAACTGGGTACGGTGCTCAAACGGGCAGCACAGTTTCACCTTGCGAGCCGTCGCCGACCGGCCAACGGGCACGACCTAGTTCATTATGGATGGTCGGAGGCGACACGTCAGGCGTCGTTAACTCGACACTCAAGAGTCATCGTCTGGGGCCGTCACGTAGCGCAGAATGGCTCGCGCCGTTCGCAAAACAATCGCACGGTCGTGAGTGATGACGTAGTCGAAACGACGAGATTGCTCAGCACCATCGTCGCCGCAGTCTCGCGCGAGAAGCGCACCAGCAAAATGAGCGCCTACGACAATTACGTTCCACTCGCCGACGAGCGGATCGTCGGGGCGGAGATTCACGCTCCTCACTCCCACCACTCCGGTGTCGGAGAGTCCCTCACCGAGAGCAACGGTGAATACATTGCGCGTCGCGAGCTTCGCGTAACGCCGCGCAGTGGCCGGAGTGAAGTACTGAGCGTGCTGAAACGAAGCGAGGAGAACGGGCGATTCGTCGCCCGCGAGTGCGAGGAGTTCTAAATGCAAACTCATCGGCAACAGGTGTTCCTTCGTTGCCCGATTACAGACAAGTTCGGACGTCGCGATATTGAAGGGGGTGGCCGTCCCATCGTCGCGCAGTCGCTGCGCGAAAGGGAATGGCTTGGTCGGCGGATTGACTCGCTCGGGTAGCGGTTCGGGTCGACCGAATAGCCATCCCTGACCGTACGTGGCGCCGAGCACTTTCGCTAGGCGAAGGTGTACTTCCGTTTCAATCCCTTCGGCGAGGATCACCGCACCGGTCTGCTCGGCGTAGGCACGCACGGCGTTTGAGATAGAAGCCGCGCGACTCCGATCGACATCGTGAAGTAGCGACAGATCAAGTTTGACCACGTCGGGCTGCACGAAGGGCAACAGGGCCAAGGACCGCGGCACACCTCCCACGTCGTCCAGAGCGACTCCCCCGGCCAATTGGCGAGCCGCCGCGGCCGCCTCGAGCAATCCCGCTGGATTGATATCGATACCGCGTTCGGTCAACTCGGTGACCATTCGCAAATTCGACTCTGCATCGCGCACGACTGCCTGTAAATCTTCGGGGCAACGCGACGAGAGACCGGCAGGCTCAACGTTGATGAACCACGTGAGAGAAGGATCGAGCCCGGCTGCCAGGGCCATGCGTAGGCCACTCGCGCGGCACACCCAATCCAATTCGGCAACCCGTTGGGCTCGCTCAGCAGCTGAAAAGAGTCCCTGGGGGGCGAACAATGGACCGTCCGGGCCCCGCGCTAGCGCTTCGAAGCCGACAACTTCTCGGCTGTCGAGATGGACGAGAGGTTGGAACAACGAGGTGACAGACCGACTATTCAGCACTTCTTCAAATAGTTTGTCAATCTCCGATGGCGTCATCTTGCTCCAGCAGTGACTGGCGACGTGCACATCGGCATTGCTCCCCTCATGGAGAAGTGCCGAACGGCGACCACCGACGCGGCGCCCCTGACATTCTCCAACGTATCAGTCGAACATTCGGGCCCACCGCGTACGTGCAATTGACACAACTATTGGGTGGGCCAAGTCGGGTCATCCAATACCGAGAATCAATGATGAGGTTCGAACTTTCGGACACGACGAGTGACCTTCATGTGGAGCTCGTAACCACCACGCTGCACCACCAAGTAGCGTCATATGAATCGCTCACTTCGGATTGCCTGTCGACTGGCGCGTCGCGTCATCGGTTTGATCATGCGGTGCAATTCTAGGTTCCCCTCGCCGCCACGACCTATCTTCGGGTCACGCCAGTGATGTTGAGATCTCCCTTCTCGCCTCGAAGGTGAGCTTGCCTGAGAAGGAGTAGAGGAAAGCGTCAAAGGCAAAGGAATCCAAGCAGACAGATCTTCGGTACTGTCGTCGTCGTGCTCTTTGGAGCCGTGGTGGTAGTGCTCTTCGGCGCAGTGGTTGTCGTAGTTTTCACTGTCGTCGTCGTGTCCGTTGGTGCGGTGGTCGTCGTCGTTTTCACTGTCGTCGTCGTGTCCGTTGGTGCGTTCGTACTCGTCGTGACCAAGGGTGTTGTCGTATTCGTTGTGCCTGTGGGAGTGGAAGTCGTCGTGGGTCTCGTTGTCGTCGTTGTGCTCGTCGGTGCGGAATTCGAATTTCCCTCGCTCGCGACCGTCACGGAAGGCGCCGGAGCTCCAGATCCTCTCGATGAAGTTGGCGTCGACGCGGACTCGACCGTCGACGAGGTCGTCGTTGCGTTGGTCGAACCGGGTGGTCGCGACGGACCCGAGGACGACGCTCCAGCAGCACCGCTCGATGACTGGGCCAGGTCAGTACCCGGCAACGAAGCTGACAACGACGCTGTCCGCTCCGAGGCGACCGCAACAGTTGCAGCCGTCGGTGGGTGATGCGTCACGTGGGTGGTGCCGACCGCGACGGCGCCGGCGAAGCTCATCGAGACGGCGGCGGTTCGCACGGCGGCGACGCCAACCTGTGCGAGCGTGGGTACATTGCCAATGAACGGAAGCGATCCGAGCCAAGCCACTGGACCCGCGGCCGCTCGAAGCCGTCCAATCGAAACGTCGAGGAAGGCCCTGACGACCATGGGATCGAAGTGGGTGCCGGCGCACGCCAACAGTTCAGCGCGAGCGTATTGAGGCGACATCGCAGGCTTGTAACTGCGAATCGCAGTCATGACGTCGTAGGCGTCCGCAACGGCAACGATACGCGCACCCAGCGATATCTGTTGCCCGACCAGACCCCGTGGGTAACCGCTACCGTCGTACTTCTCGTGGTGCTCAGCCATCGTGTCAGCCCATTGACCAAGCCAACCCGACAGCGGCGCGGTCAGCTTCGCTCCTTCCAAGGGATGATTCTTGATCTGCTCCCATTCGTGTTCGTCGAGGGCGCCTGGTTTGTTCAGAATGTCGGGATGGACGGCGACCTTGCCGATGTCGTGAAGGAGAGCCGACCAACGGAGTCGATCCCGATCGGATTGGGGCAGTTTCATTTCGTCGGCGATGAGGTCCGTGTACATGCGAACCCGTTCACTGTGGCCGCGCGTTTGACGGTCGTGCACGTTTAGTGCTCCGGCAAGAATGAGGATCTTCTCGGCGGCCACGACCGGCGCATCACGCATTCCGTGTTCTTTTGCCTCTTGCACCTTTCGGGCGAGGTCTCTCGTACTGCCCGCCTTGCGAGCAACGGCGATACGCTTTGGGGCCTGGTCCGGAAAGACCAGTGTCATCTGCAATAACACGGCGAGTGGAATCAACCTTCGCGCCAAACGGTCAGTGAGCGCCAAGACGACGAGAGGCGTGACCAGAACGATGATCCACCATTCAACGGTCCAAGCAGTCCCGCGGGGTGCGTTGAGAAGGTGGGCGACAATCGTCGCGGCCAAAATTGAGAGACCAACCGGAAGCAAAAACGCCACGGTTCTGACGAACACTGATAGCGCCCGATGTCCCTGCCAGCGCGTGCCATTCTCCTTCAAAGGCTGGTCCGCCTGACCCGTACCGTTCACTTTTTGCCCTCACAAACGTTGCCCGACACCGTCTGGGGAAAAACGATAGTTGTGTCCGGTGGAGTGGGGCCTCAAATCCCTGACAACTCAGCGCGCGGTTCCGTTGTGAATAGAGTTTGCACTTCTCGTGAGAGTTCGCGTACGAATCGTGAATCGTTTAGCAGCACGAGGCTGCTGAACTCACTTCGTCAGTGTTCGACGGTTCTGAAGTGCAGCATCCTCCGTCGCCGGCAATTCCCTCGGGGCTCACGGCGTCGCTCAGTACCGTGTAGACCTCCCAACGTGCATTGTCAGGTCCCTTTACCCAGACTTTGTCCTGCACTGCGTAGCAGCACGTGGTGTTCTCTTCAGTGTCGGTGGCGAAGCCTTCGGCGTCCAGACGAGTAATAGCGTTGGTGACCTCTTCGGGCGTGAAGACTTCGACGCCCAGGTGATTAATTGAGCCCGGCGTCCCCTCTCCCTCGATGAGTACCAATTTGAGCGGCGGAACCTCGATAGCGAAATTCGCGTAGCCCGGCCGAATCTTGGCCGGTCCCGTACCAAAGAACTTCGTGTAGAAGTCGATTGATTCCTGAAGATCCGAAACATTAAGGGCGAGTTGGAGTCGCGACATTGCTATCCTTTAGATTGACAGTTGTCGATGAGTCTGTCAGATATATCGACAACTGTCAATAGGAGAATTCTGATGTCGAAACGCAGTATCGAGTTACTTGACGATGACGTGATTGCGTGCTGCCCCCCCCTCTCCAGTGTTCTCTTGTCAGAAAGAGAAGCACATGACGTCGCACTGATCTTCGCGGCACTTGCTGATCCGGTTCGACTGCGGTTGCTTTCGCTGATCGGTTCCCGCGACGAAATGTGTAGTTGCAACCTGGAGAAGCCGTTGGGGAAGAGTCAGCCAACGATCTCGCACCACACACGAGTCCTCGCCGAAGCGGGCCTCATTGTTGGAGAGAAGCGCGGCCGTTGGACGTACTGGCGCGCCGTTCCCGAGCGCACCGCAGCGGCCGCGCGAATCCTCGAGTAGTGGTCTCAAAGCCGAATCGGTGATTCGACTTCGGTGCCAAACAATGAAGCTCCTTCTTCCATGTGATGCGGAGGATCTCTCGGCACAAAAGTGAGGTGCGAACACGGCACGGGCAAAACGGTGCACTCGACGACATCGTTCGTGAAGTTGCCTACACTACTGGCCCGACGAACGGGTACGTCGAGTTGTTCGCCTCATCCCAATCGCTGGTTGTACACGAGCCCAAAAACGAATTCTGCGAGCACTCCGATCGGAACGGTCACTGCGAGCCAACGAACCGTTGACTCGATGGCTCGTTTTCGCAGTCCGAGAATGACCGCCGTCGCCACCCCGAGTACCCAAAACAGCACCGCGCTACTCAGATAGCCGAGACGTATTTCGTACGCCACGGTTCCCTCCGCAATAAATGAACCGGCTACGACGGCGGCGCCAAGTCATTGCAAACTCTTCGACCCGCTGTTCCACTGCTTTCCGGCGAGACCGAATATCGGACCGCTGACAACGGCGCAAAGTCCCCAAAATAACGTGAGTGCGGGTCCCGAATTATAACCGCGAAGCGACGAAGTCACCGTGAAGCCGAGGAGCTCGAAGAGCGTAACCAGCAAGCCGTCAATTGCCACTCGCCCAAAACTATGTGATCGCACGCCAATGAAGAACGCGGCAAGCAACCATGGGGTCGCCGAGTTCGCCAGGCTCGACGAGGGCGAGATGAGATACGTCTGCAGAAAGGACGTCAGCGCGCCGAGCGCGAATCCCACGAGGTCAACAACAGTAAAGCGAGTGAACGTTCGCGGCAAATGCAACTCTCCCCGATCACCAATTCTCGACTTGATTGAACGGGCCTGGCTTCCAGATTGAGTTCGGAGCTGAACGTGAGCGATCTCTCGCACAGTTGCAACGTCGAAGGGCCTGGGTCAGTGGTAGGCCCGATTTCTAGGCCGTCACTTCAACAAGATTGCATCGATCTGGGAGGCCGCACCGTGCATACCGTCTTTCATTCCCATGGCGAGCATCTTCTCCATTTGCGCCACGTTCACGTACGCCGTCACGGCAGTCATTCGAGTTCTCCCGTCGATCGCTTCAAATATGACGTAGCTCGGCATCGGCAGCACGTCGGGAATTGGTTCGCCGTCATCACCCGCCAGACCGCTATCGAAATCAAGACGATGGGGTTTGTCGATGGCGTTGATACGCCACCAGCCGTGCGGCTGGTCGCCGCCGGGTCCGGTCATGTAGTAGCGCGACTCGCCGTCGACGACGAAGTCGTGCCGAGTAAACGTCGAAGGATAGGTCGGTGGTCCCCACCATTGCTCGAGTTGACGAGGGTCCTCCCACACCTCCCATACGCGACTCGGGCTGGCGTCGAATTCGGCGACCAAGGTGAGGGTTAGAGCCTCGGGATCGGTGGTCACGTTGATGACGGTCATGGAGTACTTCCTTTCTTGGCGAGAATGTCGGAAATCTGTGTGGCACGTTGGCGCCAAATCTGTTCGTAGGTGGCAAGAAGATCGGTTGCTCGTTGCAACGTCGGCACGTTGCCATGGACAATCTGCTCGCGACCTTGGCGCTCCTTAGTAACAAGTGAGGCCCGTTCGAGCACGCTTACGTGCTTCTGCACGGCGGCGAAGCTCATGTCGTACTCGTGAGCGAGGGAGGACACCGATAGTCCCTCGTGTATAACGCGCCCAACAATGTCGCGCCGGGTCGAGTCGGCGAGTGCTTGAAATATCCGGTCAACCTCTGGATCTGTGAGTTCATATACAACCATATGGTTGTATATTAACGAACCCGTTGGGTAGGCGCAAGTGCCGTGTCGAGATTCCTACTTGGTCCCTCCAACTGGGCGTACCCGAGCTGTTGGTCGAAGTGGGTCCAGCGCGACGGATCCTTTAGGGCATATTCTTGCGGCCGCTTAAGAACGCAATGGAAGAAATGAGTCCTGAATTTCTTTGCCCAGCGATGCCCCACGAACGGCCGATGCCAATGAGTAGTGAACCGGCAAGGACATTTTGCAGCACGTCAATGGCGGTGCGATCATGGACGTGAGTGATGAGCACAATGCCGCAGGCGACTTCAAAACCAAACGTGATGAGCAACAACGATCCGAAAACGAACTGTCGATAGAGCTGACGGCGATCGACAGAGGTGTCGAGAATCGATCGAGTGCCACCGGCCAAGAAGAGTATGCCGACGATACCCACCACGAGTGAAGGAAAACCGGCGTTGTCGTGTGGCACGAGCGAGAAGAGTGAGATCGACAAGGCGCTCGTGAACGTAAGGAGCGCAGCCGACGCCTGCACGTCCTGGACGACTGCCTGTCCCCCTTCTACTTTCTGTCGCACGATCGACATGGCAACGAAAAGTAGTCCGGTAAGTCCCGCCGACGCCTGTGCAATAGTTACAAAGAGTTCGCGAGTCGCGCCAGTAATCATTGTTTCGAATCTTACGGGACTGGAACGTTGGCCAATTCGTCGCGACGATCAACGGACCGACACGTGTCGCACCGCGTGAGTAGGTTTGGCCAATGGACGAGATGCTTGATGCGCACGGTCGGAAATTCACTCCGGAGCGGTCCGGTGAATACGACACGCTCGCGGGCTTCCTCGACTTCCAACGAGCAACCTTCGAATGGAAGTGTCGGGGTCTCAGTGACGAACAACTTCGTTTCACCCATTCTCCGTCGACGATGTCATTGGGATCGATGATGAAGCACTTAGCTCTGGTGGAGGACTTTTGGTTCACTGCGGTTGTTGGGGAACAGCCAAAGCCTGAACCCTGGGCGAGCGCCGATTTTGTGTCGGACCCCGACTGGGAGTGGCACAGCGCAGTCAGCGACACGGGCGAGGACTTGCGGTGGCTCTTAACCCTGTCAGAGCAACGGTCGCGCGCAGTAGTTCAGGGACTCGTGAGTTCCGGTGAAGAAGAAGCGCTTACCGCGACGCACCTGGAACGAGGGGGACCCAACCGAGTGTCGCTTCGTTGGGTAATGGTGCACATGATTGAGGAGTACGCCCGTCACAATGGACACGCCGATCTGCTTCGAGAGTCCATCGACGGTGAGACGGGCGAATAACGCCGTCGTGCACCACCCCTCGGTCCCGCAGCAGAGTGAACAATATTCCAATCTCATTTTGAGGATTATCGGTGGAAAACATTGAGCGTCACTGTTTAATATGAGCACATGACAACTCTTGACAGACCCAATAGCGCGCTCCTCGTTATCGATGTGCAGAACGATGTCGTGGCCGAGGCGTACAAACGCGATTCCGTGGTCGAACGGATCCAGAGCGCGGTGGAGAAGGCCCGCGCGAAAGGAACGCCCGTAATCTGGGTGCAACACTCGGACGACTACCTCGCCGTTGACTCCCTCGGTTGGCAGATCGTGCCCGAACTCGAACCACTGCCCAACGAGCCGATTGTGCAAAAGCTCTACGGCAGTTCATTCGAAGCAACAAATCTCGAAGACCTCCTGGAGATTGGCGGCGTCGGTCATCTCTTCATCGCGGGCGCCGAAACGAACCACTGCGTGCGCCATACTGCGCACGCCGCGCTCGAGCGCGGTTACGACATCACGCTGTTGAGCGATGCCCACACCACATCAGATGGTGAAGGCGCCCACGGCGACATCCACGCCTCCCAAATCGTCGATGAACAGAACCAGGGTTTCGACGGCTATTCACTCCCCGGACGTTCGGCACTCGCCTCAAAAGTGGCAGAGTCGGCGTTGTAGTTCTTCACGGAGGTTGGAGCAGGTAACAGTTCCCCGATACCTTCTGTTCAGTTTCGGCAATAGGTCAAGACTGGGAGAGGTGTCGTGGATCTCGAACTACATATACGTGGAATAGCAATTGACTGCGACGACATAGGCGGGCTGGCGAACTTCTACTCGCGGATCACCCATCAGCCAATCTTCTATCAGTCGGACGACTTCGCCTGCATCAACTTGGCGACGTACTGGTTGACGTTCCAACGCGTCGATAACTACGTCGCGCCCACCTGGCCCTCGTCGACATCGCCAAAACAGTTCCATCTCGAAATTTGGACTGACGACATCGATGATGCTGAAGAGTTCGTCCTTGAATTCGGTGCCGCAAAGTGCGCGGATCAACCAAGCCCCGACGATTCGTGGCGCGTCTTTGTGGATCCCGCCGGCCACCCGTTCTGCCTCACAAAGAACGTGCCCGACCCCACGGCGTCGTAGGGTGCGAATCGTCCTACGTAGAATTGGAACCTGCGCATCGTGTCGGTTTTACCTTCGACGACTGAAATAGTTTGCGATCTAGGCTTGGCGGACGATCTTCTCGGGGTGACCGTTGAATGCAATTGGCCCGCGGGTATCCAGGTCGGACGAGAGATTGTTGTTCGGACGTTCGCGGAAACTTCCATGACGCCCGGTGAGATTGATGCAATCGTGCGCCAACGGCTCAGCGAAAGTCAAGACCTCTACACGCTTGACGATGAAGCTTTGCAGCGCTGTGATCCCGATTTGATACTCAGTCAAGACCTCTGCCGGGTCTGCGCAGTGGCGGGTGGGGACGTGGAGGCCGCAAAAATTCGACTCAACTGTCACGCCGACTTTCTCCAGATTGATCCGCTCACGCTCGACCAAGTGCTTGCTTCAATTATCAGAATCGTCGACGGCGCCGGCGTCGGAGAACGTGGTCGCGACTACGTCGACTCGCTAGTTGCACGTTGAGCGGTCGTGGAAGAAGCTGTTCATGGAAAGGTTCGGCGACGCGTCCTCGTCCTCGTCCTCGTCCTCGTCCTCGAGTGAATAGACCCGCCGTTTGGTGCTGGACATTGGGTTTCCGACCTCGTTGGAGCGGCCGACGGTGAGCCAATACTTTCGAGCTCGGGCGAACGCTCAACATCAATCACGTGGGACGAGATTGCGATCGCAGCTTCTGTCGTGGTGATTGTTTCGCCCTGTGGGTACGGGCGCGAACTGTCGTCGGTCTAGGCGCAACTTGTGCTAGATCGTTTGCCAACGACGGCCGAAGTGTGGGCGATCGACGCCGACGCAGTGATGGTTCGCCCGGGGCCTCGCTTGGTTGACGGGGTCGAGGCACTGGCGTCAGTACTGCACGGGACCATTCCCCTACCAACGAGCCTCGTAGCGCGCATTCGCTAGTCAGTGCCGTGGACGATGACGCCGTGGTCCCCAAAGGCAGTCCGCTACGCTCCAGTTGAACCCGAAGAACGCACACACGGTCCTAGGAGGTACGTATGGCAAAGATTCCTGATTTTCATTCGACCGGCATTGAGGACGGAAGCGAAGTCGTCTTCCACAATCAGTCCGCCTGCCCCATAGGCCAGGAGTTGAAGAAATTGGGCACATCACTCGCGGGACAAGGCTACTTTCGCACCCTCTGTAAGAAGTGTCAAGACATCGGCGAAGGCTCGCCGGGGAGTCTCCCACTCTAGTTTTACCTTTCGCGACTAACGCACGTGCCTTGAATGAAGGATTGCAGAGTCGCCCCAGCAAAACGACGGCCGCCCCTCTATAGTGCCCTCAATGGCTGCAATGGCAGTGTCCCGTTTGGATGCTGAGCGTGCGCAGGTTTTGCGCATCGACTTTGACATCGCGTGCAAGGGCCTCGGTCCCTGACTGAAATGAAGCGCGCGCAACTTTCAACTGTCTGTCTTGCGATTGTCGTGGCCATGTGCACCCTGGTCCCAGAAACCCTCGCCGGTGCCTCGTCGCAGAACACGAAAGACCAAATCGGCTGCGTCGCTACACCAACGTCGTATCCGGGAAAAAGAACGTCAGACTGCGTCGCGCTGAAGAACAGCACCGTCGCCGTTGACCACACGATTGTGAAAGCGAAGTGGGCCCTCGTGCCCGACAAGTTCGGCTTCACCAATGTCTGCGCGGCGGTGTCGATCAAAAATCAGAACAGGGCCAATTACTTCTTTAACGATTTCAACATGACCCTGCGCGCACCATCAGGCAGCGTCATGGTGCTCAATTTCACTGCGAAACATCCGTTGAACGATGGCTTCATTCCCGACAGTGGTGTTGCGAAGGGCAATATCTGTTTTGACTACTCGGGCCAGTTGGGGCGCTACGTCGCGATGTACAGCCCACACCCGCTCACGAAAATTCGCGGCATCTGGATCTTCAACATCGGAGAGCGCGTTTACGAATGACGTTCGAGGTCGAGTCGCGCTCGGACCACTTTTGAAAGACCCGCGATTACCAGCTCGTAGGAATGCTGCACCATCTCCAACACGAGGTCGTCGTCAACGGATCCGTCGAGCACCACAGTATTCCAGTGTCGCTTGCTCAAGTGAAACCCAGGTGTAATTGCCTCGTACCGTTCTCGTAGATCATTTGCCCATTCGGGGTCGCACTTCAACGACAGTGATCCGGGAGGACTCTCGGGCGCCAGCAACGCGAACATCTTGCCCCCCACCTTAAAGACGTCGACCGTCGGCCCAAAGGGCTGTTCCTCCACAACGCCGGGCAGCACCGACACCATCTCGGAGATCGTTTCGAGGTTCATTTGATGATTTCACCCATACGGCATTTCTACCGGCCCCAATATGGCCGAGAGGACAATCCTCATTCGTCGATCTCTTCGTAGTGGTCGTGCGACAACAGGTCCGCGAAGAACACGCCCGGAAATTCGTCGCGCCACTTCTTCATGGGCTCGTTGTCCAGGATTGTTTCGTTCAACGCTCCGATGTCGGCCACTCCTTCAAATGGTTGGATCACAACGACCTGACCCACATCGATACCAGCGGCGCCGGTTAGCAGTTCCGCCTGCGTCACGTCCGACTCCATGAAGGCGACCTTCAGACTCTCGATGACCTCCATGAACTCATCAAACTCTCCACTGTGCGAGTCCCACTCAGAGATTTCGTACGTCGTTGCCATTCGGTGAACTCCTCTTCGAGGTTCAGCGGCGCGGAGACTCCGTAGGGCAAAATCTAGCCCTATCGCCATGCCAATGATGAGTTCGCTCGTACCACGTCACGACGTCGATTCCGCAGCACGCACCAAGAATGTGGCGGCAATTCGCCACGACAATCGGCCTTATAAACCGCGTAATCGCCATGTCGTATTTCCGCTAGGACACCCCCGGTTTCGACAGTAGCTTCATTGGATGGTCGAGGACTTCGAACGGTGTTACGTGGCGGTGCAATCGCGCGACCCGCGCTTCGATGGCTGGTTCTATACCGCCGTCACGTCAACGCACATTTACTGTCGCCCGAGTTGTCCGGCGCAAACTCCAATGCGAAAGAATGTACGGTTCTACCCATCGGCTGCGGCCGCGCAACTCGCGGGGTTTCGGGCCTGCAAACGTTGCCGCCCGGACGCATCACCGGGATCGCCGGAGTGGAATACGCGAGCCGACGTCGCCGCGCGCGCAATGCGACTCATCGCCGACGGTGTCGTGGACCTCGACGGGGTACCGGGGCTCGCCGCACAACTCGGTTACAGCGTGCGTCAACTGGAACGAACGTTGCGGGGGGAGATAGGCGCCGGGCCCATCGCCATTGCCCGCGCGCAACGTGCCCAAACGGCGCGAATTCTCATTGAAACAACATGTCTGCCAATGACGGACGTGGCCTTCGCGGCCGGGTTTTCGAGTGTCCGCCAGTTCAACGACACGGTGCACGCGGTCTTTGCTTCGTCACCAACCGCGCTTCGACTGACGTCTCGCAGTCCTCTAGAAACTACGAGCGTCGGGGCGACGATTGTGCTGCGACTCCCATTTCGCCAGCCCTTGTGTCCCGACAATCTCTTTGGGCACCTCGCCGCGACCGCAGTGCCTGGCGTCGAGGAAGTGCGGGGCAGTACGTACCGGCGGACCCTTCGCTTAGCGCACGGCCCGGGGATCGTCGAACTCTCCTACACACCCGAGTACGTCCGCTGTCGCGCCACCTTGAACGATCAGCGCGACCTCACGGCAACCATTGCGAGGAGTCGATGGTTGCTGGACCTCGATGCGGACCCGATTGCAATCGATAAACATCTCTCCCTGGACCCAATCCTGCGAGCGCTCATTGCAAAGTCGCCGGGACGACGCGTCCCTCGCTGCGTCGACGCAGCGGAGATGGCGGTTCGCGTAGTGCTCGGCCAACAGATCTCTACGTCAGCGGCCCGAACACACGCGAGCCGACTCGTCCAAGAGTTTGGCAACACCATCGCCGACAGCGATGGGGGGCTGACCCATCTATTCCCGACACCAGAGGCTCTGGTTCATGCCTCGCTGGCCATGCCCCTCAAACGTAGGCAGACCTTTCGGGGACTCATCGAGGCACTCGTGCGTGGTGACCTTGCTATTGGAGCGGGTTGTGACCGCGACAAGGCAATTGCGCAATTAGCGCAACTTCCGGGCATCGGAGTCTGGACCCAGCAAGTCATTTCCATGCGAGCGCTCGGTGACTCCGACGCCTTTCCCGCTACGGACCTTGGGGTTCGTCGAGCCGGCGAGGCCCTCAAGATCGCGGCGACGCCGGCCGCACTTCAGCAGCGCTCGCAATCGTGGCGGCCGTGGCGGGCCTACGCGGTGCAGTACTTGTGGTCGGTAGACGACCACGACATCAATTACTGGCCGCCCCGTGAACGAATCTCAGGGCCAAAGCACCAACATCAGGAGGCACCATGAACCCAACCATCGCTACAACCATTGAAAGTCCTATTGGCCTGATTCGATTGACCGCGAGAGACGGCGCACTTACTGGCGTGCAAATGAGCGCTCAGCGCCACACGCCGACGCTTCCCGACGACCTCACCTACGACGACACATGGTTCGAGGACATCGCGTCCCAACTGAATGAGTACTTCAACGGTGATCTCACGACGTTCAACGTGCCGATGAATCTCAGCGGCACAGACTTCCAGTGTTCGGTGTGGAGACAGCTCAGCTCTATCCCTTACGGCGAAACGATCTCTTACGGCGAACTGGCTCGGCGCATAGGTAACCCCAACGCCAGTCGTGCGGTGGGCCTCGCAAACGGACGCAATCCGATATCGATCATTATTCCGTGCCACCGCGTCATTGGCGCAAACGGGAGTCTCACCGGCTACAGCGGTGGGCTCGAACGAAAGTCCTGGCTGCTCGAACACGAGGCGCGGTTCCGGCACTAAGTTCCGCGTGTCAGACTCGCTGCGTGGAATTTCAGAATGCACGCATCAACCTGGTACCAATGACAATGGCCGACGCCTTGGCGATCGGGAGTGATGACCGGCTCGCACGGTCATGGGCACCCGATTTTCCGACCGACGGTGACGTTCGGGTGGCCTCGCTCGTGGAACGAGAAATCATTTCTCCGGCCACGTTGAGTTGGCCCTGGGGACCCTACGTGGTAATTGAAAACGAGAGCGGCTTGACCATTGGCGGCATTGGGTTCAAGGGAGGACCGGACACCGACGGCGACGTCGAGATTGGCTACGGCATTTGCCGATCGTTTCAGCGACGGGGCTTCGCGAGCGAGGCGGTTCGTCTCATGTGTGCAATGGCGCAACACCACGGCGCGTTGAGTCTTAGCGCCGAAACAGATTTTGACAACAACCCCAGTCAGCGTGTCCTTCAAAAATGCGGTTTCGCTCGCGAGGCTGATTACAACGACCTCACGCAATGGCGTATCCCCCTCTAATCAGCGCTGAATTTCGCCGTCCAGTTCTTCGTGCCACTTTGGCTCCGGGCAACGAATTGACGATGACGGCTTCGAGGTCGCATCACGACCAAACGATCAAGGTGCTTTTAGTGACGAAAATAATTATGAAAGCCAGCTTGACAAGGTAGTGAGTAAGCACTTACAATCGTCAAATGATGGTTTCAACCCGACAAACTGCCGCGGAACGTCGGGTGGCCGTATTGAGCGCGGCGGTCACCGAATTTGCCAAGTCGGGCTACGCCGGCACCTCAACCGACGCAATCGCGAACCGAGCCGGCATCTCCCAGCCCTATCTCTTTCGTCTCTTCGGGACGAAGAAGGAGCTATTCATTGCGACGTTCGACCAAGTCGGCACACGCATCGTGAAAGAACTCTCCCAAGCGGCCGAGGGGCTTGACGGCCACGACGCGCTGCGCGCCATGGGCGAGGCGTACGTGCAACTGATGCAGGATCCAGAGTTCTTGCAGGTTCAAATGCACGGCTACGCCGCGGCCACTGGTGACTCCGACATAGCCGCCGCCTGTCGAAAGACCTTTGAAGTGCTTTTCTACATCGTGAAGGACAAATTGGGACTTGACGAGCAGATGATTCAGGATTTCTTCGCTCACGGCATGCTCATGTCGGTGATGTCAGCCATCAATCTGCGCTCCGTACGCGAGCCGTGGGCCGAATCGATCTGCCCCGGACCAGGCAAACTCAGCGAGGTCGTGACGGTGTCAGCGTCCCACAACACCGGTGACCACCACCCGACACTTGAGGACGCGCCATGACGATCTCCCTATTTTTTTCGCTGTACAAGGTAGTGACTACTCACAACATACGTCGTGCGCGATCATGCGGAACCTGAATGAGGACTTGAAAGTAGGAGTGCAAAAATGACGACCACACTGACGCGACCCGAGATTTTCGAGTTACAAAAACTTCCGCGCACGAGAGCGCGTTCAACGAAGCACCAAGGTGCCTGGGCCGTTCTCATCACCGGTCTGGCGCTCTTCATGGCGTCGCTCGACAACCTGGTCGTCACGACCGCGCTCCCGGTCATTCGCGTACACCTGCATGCGGGGCTCTCCGGCATCGAATGGACGGTGAACGCCTTTACCCTGACGTTCGCAGTGCTCTTGATGACGGCCTCGGCCATCGGCGAGCGCGTCGGTCGTCGTCGTGTGTTCATGCTCGGCATTGGAATCTTCACGGTCGCGTCGGCGGCCGCTGCCATTGCACCCAGTATTGGATTCCTCATTGCGGCGCGCGCCGTCCAAGGCGCCGGTGGGGCGATGATCATGCCGCTCTCCCTCACTTTGTTGAGTGCCGCGGTGGAGCCAGAGCGACGTAACGCCGCTCTGGGCATTTGGGGCGCCATCGGAGGGGCGGCAATCGCGCTCGGTCCACTCGTCGGTGGCGTGGTCACGACCGGTTGGTCTTGGCACTACATCTTCTGGTTGAACGTACCGATCGGCATTGTCCTCGTGCCACTCGCCTGGTGGAAGTTGGCGGAATCACGCGGCTCGCAAACGCGCCTCGATCTGCCCGGCGCGCTGCTCGTCAGTGGTGGCCTCTTCGGCATCGTGCTGGGTCTCGTGCGTGGCAACGCCAGCGGTTGGAGCAGCATCGGCGTGCTGATCTCCTTCGCGGTCGGCGCCGTGCTCCTCGGGGCCTTCGCCCGATGGGAGCTACGCAACGAGACGCCAATGCTGAACCTGCGCCTCTTCAAGAATCGGGGTTTCACCGCCATCAATGTGACCGCGATGCTCTTCAGCTTCGGGCTCTTTGGGTCAGTGTTCTTCCTCTCACAATTCCTCCAGACCGTCCAGGGTTACTCGCCGCTCGGCGCGGGACTGCGGGTCCTTCCGTGGACCGGGATGCCGATGTTGCTGGCACCGGTCGCCGGCATTCTTGCTCAACGTTGGGGCGGAAAGCCGCTCGTTGTCTCAGGACTGATTCTCCAAGCAATCTCATTGACGTGGTTGGCTCTACTGCTCACGCCCACAACGCCATATTCGCAAATGGTGCCGGCGTTTATTGTGGCTGGTCTTGGCATGACGCTCTTCTTCGTTCCGGTCGCGTCACTCGTGCTCGGATCGGTGTCCAAAGAGCTCGAGGGTGTGGCGTCGGGAGCGAACGCCTCCTTCCGCGAACTAGGTGGTGTCTTCGGGATTGCCCTGTTGGGTGCGGTCTTCTCCTCAAACGGCGGCTATCTCTCGGCCCAGGACTACGTAAACGGTCTGCGTCCCGCGATGTTCGTTGGTGTCGTCGCCGTCTGCATAGGTGTCGTCGCTGCACTGTTGGTACCTGCTCGACGGGTGCTCTCGACACAAGCAATCGCTTCGCTCCAGCGTATTCAGCAGTTTCCTCTCTTGGACAACGTCTCCCAAGAAGTTCTCGTCTAACCACAACCATTGCAACAACGCCGCTGGGGCTTCGTGACGCCGGGGCTCGTTCGAATGAGTGGGTCGCGATTCGAAGGATTGAGGATCCGGCTGAGAAATGAAACCATCGCGACTAGTGAATCTTCGTTAAGTGCAACCAGTTCGCACCAACGCATTGTCCGCGGGCTGGGCCCAGCGCTTCTGACGATGTTGGGAGCCAGAACTCAGACATTTAACTCACGAGGCGTCGATGTCGCCATTGCCTCGAGCAAGAAATCGATCACATTTCGAGCCCCAGATATCGGACACGTCATCACCACGAGAGAAGGTGAGCACATCCCCGTTATCCTCGCGATTAGCGAGTGGGCGTTGTCGGCGGCGCGCCATCACAAGGTCTTGCCGTTTAACGGCCTCGCCACAACGAAGTCGGCGAAACGTCAGGTGTCATTCACATCCACCTCCGACGTCATTGGGTCGTCTTCGCGCCTCACTTGGCCCGCGCGCGGCGACCCTTCCTGCGCCACTCGGAACAGACCGGTACGAGGCATACATCATTCCATTTGGCGATCGTCATCTGCATCCGCTGACAGAATGGTTGAACCGTCAAAAGGATCAACAATGACCGAGTCGAATGTCCTCCAAGGTTTCCAAAGGGATTCGTTCACTTCCTCCACATCGCATCGCCACAATCTTTACCGGCTCGGTTCAGGGCCGGCCGTCATCATCGTGCACGAAGTACCTGGCATCACGCCGCTTGTCGCGGCCTTCGCGCGACGAGTTGCGGACTCCGGGTTAACCGCCGTACTGCCCGATCTCTTTGGCACACCGGGTAAGGAGATGTCGCTGAACTATGCACTGAATTCATTCGCGAAGGCGTGCATCAGCAAGGAATTCTCGATCCTCGCCCTCAATCGAACTAGTCCGGTGGTGGACTACCTTCGAGAACTAGCTACCCACGAGCACGCTTCACGCGGAGGTTTGGGGGTCGGCGCTGTCGGTATGTGCCTCACGGGAGGTTTCGCCCTGGCCATGAGCGTGGAGCCGGTCGTCATCGCGCCGGTTATGAGTCAACCGTCACTCCCGCTGCCCATTAACGCGGCGCATCGCCGCGCACTCGGGCTCTCCGACAGCGACTACGCCATCGTTCGCGATCGTGTGAACGAAGGTCTCTGCGTCATGGGACTTCGGTTCTCGGGTGACAATAAGTCGCCCCGTGATCGATTCGCCCGCATGAGTCAAGAGCTCGGAGACAATTTCGTTGGTGTTGAAATTGATTCGTCCGCCTCCAATCCCTGGGGTTACAGAAAGGGTGCCCATTCGGTGTTAACTGAGGACTATTGCGACACTGAAAGTTCTCCGACGCGCGTGGCTCTTGACCAGGTCCTGCACTTTCTCACCACCACGCTCGGCGCTGAATCCGCGCCAACGAACTAGTCGTAAAGGGCAGAGTTCGTCATGCCAACGAAGTGGGGCGAGACGCCAAGGCGTTCACTCGAGGCGGCGTGCCGCTCTCAAGGACGGGCGTCAGTTGTGGCGCAGTGCATAGCGATCTTGAACGGGGTCGAGGCAAATCCAGAGTTCCTCACGGTGCTCGCGGGACCCGCGGCCACAACGGTTCTCGAGGGGGGCGAAGGCGGCCTCGACGGCTACTGGCCCAAAGTGTGGGCCGCCCGCGGGCTCCTGCACGTCTGGGACGACAGCGCGACTGAAGCAATCATCGTGAACGCGTCGCACCCGTCATGGCGCGCACGGGAGATGTCGGCCAAGGTGATTGCAAGTCACCGCGTCCTCCCAGCCATTGACGCAGTGATGGCGCTTCTGACTGATCAGAACGCGCGCGTGCGGGCCGCAGCTCATCGTGCATTCGAAGCGATCGCAGTCGACTAATGGTTCTCACAAATCTCTCGGGCTAGGGGAACAAGATATTCGTGAGTTGACTGGCGACGAGTGCTCGATCCTCCTCGTCCGCGATGACTTCGACCAGTCGCCCGGCGAGCGCATTCCAATTAGTGAACTCTTCGGCGTTGCCCGCGACGGCGTACGCGCGAGCTACTCCCTCGGCGGTCGAAGCGACTAACCAATCGGGAACGTCACTGTTTTGGGCAGCGTCGTGAGCACGCAAGGCGAAGAACAACGAAAGTTCGGGCGCGCCAACCACTCCCGAGGCCCTCGAAACCATCCAGTCGCTAATAATCCACTGTTCGCGTGCGCCAGCTCTCAGCCAGTGAAAGCGCGACGTGAGCGCCATCGTGATCAATTCCGCGTCGTCATCACTCGAACGCGACTCCAATTCCAAAATCTCGTGGCATCGGTTATAGAGCTGCGTCGCCAACGTACGGTCGTCCAGATCGGTCATTTGCAAATTGTAAGCCGAACGACGTTTACTACGACGACTCGCGTACCGTAGTCGAATCGTCATTCACTAACTCGAACCAGACGAGCACGACGGGTGTCAAGTCGTCAATGGCCTCACCTTCGCCAGTCCAAAAACGTCGATGACCTTCGCGCCACTGCTCAATCGACTCGTCCCCTTCACTTTCCGCCTGCGCGAACTCAAACGGGACATCGGCGAACGCCACGACTTCCACGCGCACCACTTCAACCGTGGCAATCGACTGCATCTCATCATCAACGAGGACGAGTCGCTCGCCCACAGATTCGATTACTTCGTTCTCGACCTCGTAGCAGTGCACCAGCCCAGCGGTCGCCCGCTTCTCTCCTCGAAGAATCAATGCGTTGAGACGTTGTCGCATTTCACCGGGCGACCCAATCTCCAACGAGCGCTTTCCGCTCGCAATGGGAAATGGCATACCTATTCTCTCGACTATGGAAGTAGAAAACTCACCTTACGCCTTCATCAAGGTCAAATCTGCAACGTGTCGTGCTAAACCTCATTCGTGCGAAAGCCCTCTTATCTACCTCTCCGCGCCGTCGCCGCTCTATTGGTCACCCTCATGTTCGTGCTGACGAGCATGTCGACATCGGGAGCGTCGACCGCAAGTTCGTCGACGGCCCAGGCGTGTGCGGGCCAGAACTTAAAGACTGACGTACAAATCAACCGATGCCTCGAAAGGGTCATTCTCAGACTGAACACCCAAATGACGAGTGCCGTCGCGGTCGGGAAATACGCGGCGATGATCTCGTTCTCGATTGCTTCGCTGTCCCAGAGCGCGCCCTTCGTCACCTGCGCGCATTCGACGATTCTGTTTCTGCCGTCTCCGCGGCGCACGATTGCCGCACACGCGCCGTCGGAGACGACATTGTACGCAAGGTCTCGATGACGTCCCGCCGGAAATTTGTCCGCGCTCACGCAGAGGACAGCCCGCAAATCATCTTCTGTAACTATCAGAGCTCGTGCCAGCCGGAGCGCCGCGAATATCGACGCGCAGCCGACCTGATTGATGCCGACAACCGCTGCATTCGGGAGATCGAGCTCGGTCTGAAGTACGGATACCGGATACTTGAAGAGATCAGGCACGGCGTCGAGCTGAAGAACGGAGCCGTTAGGAG
>CAJDUS010000018.1_pt1 | contig 44533 bp, 37 predicted proteins | sample 7390831 | NCBI WGS metagenome assembly CAJDUS01 (sample SAMEA7055684, study PRJEB34461) | soil metagenome | biome: terrestrial ecosystem; feature: Peninsula; material: soil | place: Antarctica | collected 2016
CACGATTGCCGTTATATCGGAAGGGGTTAGTACGTTGCTGAGCGCGCGTAGTAGTCGCGCGGCACCCACGCCTCCACTCAGAACAGCTATCACCCTCGAAAGGATAGGGGGGCTTCAGTAACATTGGGTTCTGTGAGCACAGACTCCCTCGTCGACGGGTGGCTCGGCACACCGAGTGTGGTCGTACTTCGCCTCGACAACGGTGTCCCGACCCGGGTGGCCGAGTCCGGTGACCTCGCGGCGGTGCGACCGTGGGCTTCGATTTCCAAAATGGTCGTCGCCATGGCCTTCGGAGTCGAAAGCGATTGGGATCTCCACTCGTTTGAAGAACGTCGAGGTCCAAATGGCGCCACACTCGCCAATCTTCTCTCGCACAGCAGCGGCCTCGGGCTCGAAGAAGGCGATCCCGTCGTCGAGGTCGGGACTCAGCGGATCTATTCCAATTACGGCGTCGACCTGGCTGTGGCGTCAGTCGTTGGCGAGAATAGCGCCGAAAATTGGCTGCAACAGCGTGTATGTCGAGGGCTCGGCATGAACTCCACTCATCTCGTCGATAGGCCCTCTTCGGGCGTTGAGGGTTCCACCGAGGACCTCGTCACGTTCGCCATCGCCTGGTTGCGCTCTGACGGCATCTCCCAACAGGTTCGCGACTACATGACCAGGCCCTACGCACCTTTACTCGGAGGCTTCGTGCCGGGATTCGGCCGCTTCACTCCGTGTCCCTGGGGTCTCGGTCCCGAAGTACGAGGGGAGAAACAGCATTGGATGGGCGACTGGCCGCCATCAAGTTTCGGTCACTTCGGCAAAAGCGGTTCAATGATCCTCTTGAACGCCGACGAACAGATTGGACTCGTCGCGACGAGCACCGAGCCGTTCGGCGCGTGGGCCACAAAGCTGTGGCCCCAGTGGACGAGCGCCATGCGCCAACTGGCCCTTGGTTCGTGAGTCCTTCGATACTTCGCGTTGGATTGGACCTCGACGGGTCGTTGGAATCACTCGGCAATTCCATGACCGATCTCGCCGACGCACTGACGCGCACTGGTGAGTGCGAGTTGGTTCGGTTTCGTTCACGTACCTCGTCGACGTCGCTCGACGAAACCCACCTCGCGTTACGTGGACTCTGGTCGCCGCTCTGGCGACGAAGTTTAGGGCGTTCCATTGATGGTCTGTTGCCCGCGGTCGACGTGTTACACGTGGCCGGAATCGCGACGCCGCCGACCGTAACGATTCCGCTTATTATCTCGGTCGATGATCTTCGACCACTTCGCGGCGAGGCCCGCACGCACCTTCGGATAGCGCAATTGCGTCGAGCCGTCGAGCGCGGCGCGATACTGGTGGCCTCCAGTCGATGTGCCAGTCATGAAGTCATCAGTGTCCTCGGGGTGGCGCGAAATCGGGTCGTGGTCGTGCCGCCCGCCGTGCCGCTCGTGGACGCCACCGAATCGGGGACTGACCTCGTGGTCAACATCACCGGTGTCGACGACCTGTTCATCTCCCTCGCTCCGGCGTTGATTGCCTTCGCCGCACAACACGAAACTCGGGTCGTGGCACTCGCGAGCACCGACGTCGCCCAGCGAATCCACCAGAGCGCACTGGACGTCACCGTGCGACCGAGGAGCGATGCCCGCGACGCGCTGGCCAGAGCACGCGTTGTCATCCATCTCTCCGACGGTGCTCGGTTTCCTTCCTACGCCATCGCCGCCCTGGCGGCCGGCGTGCCCACGATCGCTCGCGCCATCGCTATCAACCGTGAACTACTCGAAGGAGCGGCCGCCCTGGTCGTCGACGATCCAGAAGTGCTGGTCACACTGGAGGAAGTTTGGAGTGTGGAGTCACGTCGGCGCATCATGATTGCGGCGGGTCGCTCGAGGGCGGTGGACTTCGCCCCCGACACCGCGGCCCGGGCGTACATATCGCTCTACCGTGAGGTCGTGCGAGGCTGGTCGTCATGAGCAGGACCATCACGATTTCGGTCGACCAGCTCTACCGTCCTTCGCCGGGCGGCATCGCCACGTACGTGCGCGGCCTCGCGGCCGGTCTCGCCGAACTGCACGACTCCAACCTCCACGTGCGAGGTCTGGCCCCGCGCGGTCCGTTGCCAAAGGGCGTACCCGACTTGGCGCTCGAACAGACCAACGCACCAGTCGGGGTCAAGCTCCTCACGCGACTCTGGCCCTACTGGCCGCTCGGCGTCCGCGGCGACGCCAACGTCGTGCACGCCACGTCCATGGCCGGGCCGTTCGGTGGCGGAGCGAAGGATGCCATTCATTCAGTCGCCATGCACGATCTGCTCTGGCGCGACGAGCCGTCGGCCGCGACACCGGGGGGCATCCGATTCCACGAAGAGCGATTGAAGCTCATCGCCGCTCGTGACAATCTGCGCATTATCCTCACCTCGCCGGGACTGGCGGAGCGACTCGTCGCCCTCGGCATCAGCCGCGAACGACTCCATACCGTGCGACTGGGCGTCGACGAGGACGTGACCGAAGCGGCCAGTACGAGTTCAGTGGAGGAGTTTTTGAGCGAACACGGCCTACGCGGCCCCTTCACGCTCTACGTCGGTACGCGCGAACCCCGAAAGAATCTCGAAGCGTTGATTGAGGCACATCGTCGCGCGAGGGTGGTACATCCCTCACTCGGGAACCTGGTCCTCGCGGGACCGAGCGGTTGGGGAGCCGTGCCCACCTCCGACGCCACGGTGCTCGGACTCGTGCCGCGGCCACTGCTGCGGGGTCTCTACCGCGACGCCACGGTCTTCGCGTACGTGCCACTCGCCGAGGGCTGGGGACTACCCCCAGTCGAAGCGTTGCACGCCGGCACGCGCGTCGTCGCCAGTTTGACCACGCCCAGCGTGAGCGGTAATGGCGAGGTCGTCCGCGTGGACCCGCACGACGTGGACGCCATCGCCGAGGGTTTGGTGGTGGCGATGAACCTGCCTGAGGACGTGGGCGCGCGGTCTGAGCGTCGTGCCTCGGTGAGCGATCTCACGTGGCTGAACGTCGCACACGACCACCTCGCGGCGTGGCAGTGAGAGTCGCCCTCGACGTCTCAGCCGTGCCGCCACGGCTCGCCGGGGCCGGTCGCTACATTGCCGAACTCGCGCGGCGACTTCCTTCTCATGACCTTGATACGACACTGGTCACGCGACGAGATGACGCGCTTCGCTGGCACGACTGGTCGCCGTCGTCAACCGTTGCCTCCGTCGTACCGAACGCTCGCGGTGCACGACTGCTCTATGAGGCGTGGCTCCTCGGAGCTGGGGCGACGGCGAAATCGGTAGACGTCTGGCACGCACCGCACTACACGATGCCCCGTCGACGCTCGAGGCCCACGGTCGTGACGATTCACGATCTCACTTTCTTCACTAATCCCGAATGGCACGAACGTACGAAGGTGCAGTTTTTTCGTCGGGCCATCACTTACGCGGCTCGCCACGCCGACGTGCTGGTCAGTGTGAGTGAGTACACCGCTCGTCAGCTCGACAGTCTCGTGCCCCAGCATGCGCCGATGGTCGTGGCGCCACTCGGTGTCGACCTCGAGAGGTTCTCAACTAACGCCGACCGCGACGTCGAAGTCCTTGGGGCTCACCACTTGCCGATTGAGGTGCCCTACCTTTTCTTCCTTGGCACGATCGAGCCACGTAAGGGACTCGACGTACTACTTACGGCTTTCGACGAGTTGGCTGGGGACAATCCGTCGCTCGAACTCTGGATTGCCGGTCAGGCGGGCTGGGGAGTTGCGCTCGACGCCTTGAGTGCCCGAAGCGCTGCGTCGAGAAGAATCCGGCGGCTCGATTTCGTCGACGATGCGGTGCTTCCGGCGCTACTTCGTCATTCCCGTGCCGTTGTCTATCCGTCGAGGGGCGAGGGATTCGGACTCCCGGTGCTTGAGGCCATGGCCTGCGGCGCCATCGTGATCACGTCGAGCGACACGGTGATGTCCGAAGTTGCCCAGGGCACCGCGCTGTTGTCGCGGTCAGGCGACGCCACGCTACTCGCCGAAGCGATCCAGGTTGCGCTCGATCTGGGCGACGAGGACCGCGCGAAGCGCGCACGGTTGGCTCGACAACGCGCCGAACTCTTCACGTGGGACTCCTCAGTGTCCCAACACGTGGTGGCGTACGAGATGGCTCACGAGTCGTGAGAGCGCTCGTCACCGGAGCTAATGGATTCGTAGGCCGCCACCTCGTGTCGCACTTGCGTGACGTCGGCGACGACGTTTTTGGCGTCGACCGTGAACACGACGTCACCGATGTCGAGAGCGTGCGTGCCATCGTCGACGAAGTCCGGCCCGACGTCATCTATCACCTGGCCGCGCTGACTCAAGTAGGTGAATCCTTTAAGAATCCCGTGCTCTTCACACGCGTAAATGTGCTCGGCACGAAGAACGTGTTGGACGCCACCTGGGACCTCGTGCCCGAGGCAACGACCGTGCTCGTAAGCTCGGCCGACGTCTACGGGGTGGTGCGACCCGAGGACCTGCCGCTGGTGGAGACCTTTCGAGTGGCGCCCGCCAATCCCTACTCCTCGAGCAAAGTCGAAGCCGAACACGTGGCGCACGACGCCGTTCGCGAACGCTCGCAGCGAGTGGTCATCGCTCGACCGTTCAATCACGTTGGACCGGGCCAATCGACATCGTTCGTCATTCCGGCAATTGTCAACCGGCTACTCGAGGCGTCAGAAAGTGGCGCCGATCAAATTTCGGTGGGCGATCTTTCGACGCGACGCGACTTCAGTGACGTGCGCGACGTTGTTCGGGCCTACCGAATGCTCAGTTCTCGCGGCGTGAGCGGCGAGGTGTACAACATTGCGTCGGGACGCGATGCGCAACTCTCCGACATTGTCGCTCAACTCGTCTCCGAGATTGCGCCCAGCGTGCGTTTGCTCACCGATCGGACACTTCTGCGGCCGGTTGAAGTGCCGGTCTCGCGCGGAAGCTACGCGAAGTTACGTCTTCGAACGAAGTGGGAGCCCACTATTGCGCTTAACACTTCGCTGCACGACGTGATCGAAGAAATGCGCATCCGTCGGTCACTCTCCTAACGATTTGGCATCCAAGAGGGTCAATCGATCTCGCCAATCGACGCCAATGGCGAGGAGTCGCCAACTAGCCTTGAAGGACTGATGGAATCTCGTGCTCCGGCCGTTGTTGCCGTCGTCGTTACCACCGGTTCAGGGCCAGGTTTGGAAGTTGCGGTTGCTTCTCTGGCGGCCCAGAACTACGAGGAACTAAGCCTGCTCGTTGTCGCGAACGGGGAGACCGAACACGTCGCCTCGCGAGTCGCGGCCGTCGCCCCCAAGGCTTATGTGCGCCTGCTCGAGGAGAATCGCGGCTTCGGGGCGGCGTGCAACGAGGCCGCACTCATGGTTGAGGGTTCGGCCTTCTTCTTGTTCTGTCACGACGATGTACGGCTCGAACCAGACGCCTTGCAAATGATGGTCGAAGTGGCCTTTCGTGCCAACGCCGGCATCGTGACGCCAAAGTTTGTCTCCTACGAAGATCCCCTAATCCTCTTGCACGTCGGCCAAACGTGCGACCGATTTGGAGTAGTACATGAGCGCGTGGTACTTGGCGAAATCGATCACGGCCAACAGGACCTCGAACGCGACGTGTTCGTTGCGCCGGGCGGGGTGACCCTCGTGCGATCGGATCTCTTCGCCACGTTGCGCGGATTTGACCCGCTCATCCCCGTCCTCGGCGAAGATCTCGACATCAGCTGGCGCGCACAGATTGCTGGCGCGCGCATCGTCGTCGCGCCGCTCGCCAAGGTGGCGCACCGTGAAACGGTGGCCACCGGTGAACGGACGGTCACCGCCATTGGCACGCGGCACGCGAGTCGACAGGACCTCCAGCGACGACACCAGTTGCTGGTCGTGGCGACGGGTTGGGGACGGCTGAGCACAATCTCGACGCTCGCGTATCTCTTCGTAATGGACGCCATGGAGTTCTTCCTCTCAATTCTCGGCCGCGACACCGACCGCGCCGGCGCGATCGTCGGATCGTGGCGGTGGTTGTTGCGCAATCGACGTCGCATCCGAGAACGTCGGCGTCAGCGTCACGAGATTCAAGTGCTCTCGGACGACGAACTTCGACGACTCCAGGTCGGGGGAGCCAGCCGACTAAAACGCTTCTTCGTGATTCTCATCCGCGAAGGGCTCGACGTTGCGCGCGGAATTCTTCCTCCCGAAGCCCTGCACGCCGAGCACGAGGAGCACGAGGTCGACGGTGTCGGCTTCGCCGCGGCGTTCTCAGAAGAGGAGGAGTTCGACGACATTGCCGAAAGCCCGATGCACGAAACGCGCCGGCGCCCTTCAAGGGTATTGACCTCATTTCGTTCCCAGGCCGCCTTCGTGCTGGTAGTAATCGTGCTGTGGCTCATTGGTTCGCGCAATCTCGTTGTCACCCACCTCCCGCTCATCGGACGACTCGCCCCCCTCGATTCGTGGTGGTCGATGTGGCGACACTTTTTCGCGTCCTGGTCGCCAAATGGTGTTGGCACCGGTTCGCCGGGTGCGCCCGGCTACGCCGTACTCGCGCTCGCTGGAACCTTCGTCTTCGGTCGAATGGGCATTTTGCCGCGACTCGCGCTCATTTTCGCCATTCCCGTCGGCGCAATTGGTGTCAGTCAACTGCTTCGCGGACGGGTCTCTAATAGAGCGCGCGTCATCGCGTCGGTGAGCTACATGGCCCTCCCGCTGGGACTCGACATGATCAGTCAGGGCCGCATCGACGTGACGGTTGTCGTTGCCGGACTTCCCTTCATCGTCCGACGGATTTTTGAATTAATGGACGTCGCTGGCTTTCGGACTGAGCCGTACGCAGCTCCGGTCCAGTTTGGTCATCGCGGTTGGCGAACGACGCTCGCCGGTCAGCGCATGGTCTGCGTCATGGTGATCGCGTTACTTACGGCGATGTCGCCGGCCACTCTCGTCGCCGTCGGACTGATTGTCGCGGGCGTCGTCGTGGCGCGACTCTTCGAGCGCGATGAGAACTCAACGTTCAGCCGTCCCTGGCGATTCCTCGGATCAATCTGGCTGAACGTGGCGATTCTGTTACTACCCCTCACCGTTGACGTCGCACTGGCCGGCAGCCGAGCCTTCGGCGTTTTCGGCCTGGTCCGAGGACCCTGGTCGACGCCGTCGTTTGCAGCACTACTTCGCGGCGCCGACGGTGGTTTTGGACTGACCTGGGCCGGATGGCTCCTTCCGGCGGCCGCACTCATCGGACTCGTCCTGTGCAAGGGCGAGCGCCGACGTATTGCCAATATCGCCGCGGCAATCGCAACCCTGACGATCGTGCTCAGCGTCCTCGACGCGCGCCACTTGATGGGTTCGTTCGCCCCCGACCTCGACGTGCTGCTCGCTCTTTACATTGTTATGCTCGCGCTCCTCATCGGCCTCGGCGTGAGCGCTCTGGAGAACGACCTGCGTCAAGCCGGTTTCGGTTGGCGCCAAATCTTGGCCGGACTCTCGGTTGCGACCATCGTGGTGGCGATAGTTCCATTCGTGGCGGTCTTCGGAAGTGGCCGATTTGATCTGCCTACGACCAGCGTTGCCGAATCCCTCAGCGCTCTCTCGCCAACGACTGCCGGAGGTTACCGAGTGCTCTGGCTGGGTGATCCCACTGTCCTGCCGCTCGCTGGGTGGTCCGTGGCGCCAGGTCTGGCCGCGGCCACGTCAACAAACGGACTTCCCACTGGTACTTCTCTCTTCACCACTCCCGACACCGGAACGAGCAATGTTCTGATCGGCGCCGTGCAGTCGGCGCTCGATGGGGAGACTGTTCGACTCGGTCAGTTGCTCGCGCCGGCGGGCGTCTCGACCATTGTGGTGATGAACTCCTCGGCGCCGGAACTGACCGGGGTCCAAAAGGTTCTGCTGCACCCCGTGCCCACCGTCCTTCTCAACGCCCTCGGCCGTCAGAGCGACCTCGCGTTGGTGCTGCAAACGAAGTCGGTCGAGGTGTACTCCAATTCGCTCTTTCACGGCATCACGTCGATGATCGTACCCGGTGACGCGTCACCCGTACCGGTCTTCAGCAACTCGTCGGAGACCGGATCGCTCGCGGCGGGGGCCACGGTCAGTGCCGGCTTCGCGCCGGCTAGCGCCTTCACTCTCAACGTCAACGGGCAAGCAGCGCCTCGGTCCATCAAGCAGTCGTGGACGCCGACCTATCAGCTCGCCGCGCCAGAGAATGGTTCGACGGTTGCGCAGGGCTCCCTCGTGATGCGTCGAATTCCGCTCAACGCAGTCCTCGCCTTCGTCACGATGCTCATTTGGGCACTGATGTGGTTGGGATTTGGTTGGATTCATCGTGTGGAGTGGATTTTCACGGGACGGCGCAAGTCCGCCACAGCGCGCCACAAGAGGCTCGAGCATGAATAGCCTTCGCCGCGTCCCTTTGGTGGTGATCCTTGCGCTCGTACTCATTGCGACGGGCGCACTGAGCTCCTTGGCGAAGGGCACTAATCCGTCCTCCCTCCCTCGCGGACTGGCGCTCAATAGTTTGGCGGAGTCGACAGCCCTGTACTGCACCGGACTTTCGAGTACGGCGGCGGGTTCGCCCGGACGCGTCATCTTCACCAATACCACCAGCGCGGCGCACCTCATCAATATTGAAGTCGTCTCCGATACCGGTTTTAAAGTCACTCGAGCGACCAATCTCGCCCCCTTTTCCTCGATTTCGATCAATCCCGGCGCTGCCCAACAGGGCAGTTTTTTCGGCGTTGGCGCACAGGTGAGCGGCGGCGGCGTCGTCGGCGTGGAAGTGACCAACGATGACGCGAGCCAAACGCCCTGTATCTCGACCGGCGTCGCCAGCTGGTCCGCGGCGGGCTTCGACACGACGGTCGGTTCGCACGCCGTACTAAGCATCTACAATCCAACGGCGACGCCCGCGGTGTTTGACATCAATGCTTACACGGCGTCGGGTGAAGTAGTGCCGGCGAAGTACCAGGGGATTGCGGTCGGCGCGCACGGTGAAACGGCCATTGATCTAGGCACGCAGGTCGTGGACATGACCAATGTTGGCGTCCACGTGAATGTCCTTCGGGGAACACTCGACATTGTCGGCGTGCAGAAATCCGGTTCGGTCGTATCGCTGGTCTCGGGCATCACCAACGACGTGAAGTCGACGCAGTTCCCCAGTGTCACCACGGCGCAGAATGCCACGGCCCAAGTTCGACTGTTCAACCCCGGTCCACTTGCGGCGAACGTCTCGTTCGCAATTAGTTTGGCGCCCTACAAAGTGCCGGACCAATCAGTAACGGTGCCGGCCGACGGTAGTGCGTTAGCGACCATTACGCCGAACTCCGCCATTCCGGCCGCCGGGTACGCAGCGGTTGTCATGCAATCGGATCAACCGGTCGTTGCGTCCTTGGCCACTGGTACGGGAAAGACCTTCGCGCTGTCGTCTCCCCAAACGCCCCAGACCGAGTTCCTGGTCGATGACTTCACGGGCCGGGGGTTTGACTCGGCCACGGTAACCAATACTTCGTCGAAGCCACTGAGCCTCACACTGACGTCGTTGTCGAGCACCGCAGCGCCGGTGCGCAGTCCTTCCGTCACGGTGCCCGCTGACACCACGGCCAATCTGCGCACGCTGGAGCCGACGTTGACATCGTTGCACCACGTCATGGTGCTCGTAATTGCGTCGCGCCCAGCGATGCTCGTGACGTTGACGCTGCCGACCACGCCGGCCGGTATGTCGGTCGTTGAAGCGCTAGACGGCCGGTAGCGTCGGCGGGAGCCAGCCGGGTGTTTGTGCGACCGATGGTGGCTTTGGTGCGGGCGCCTTTGAAGCGTTGGCCCCAACGCCCGCAAGGGAACTCACCGTCTTGGTGCCCTCGGGGTGAACCTGTTCGCCGTGCGCTTCGTCAATGAGGCGCGCGGCCGTCTCGCCGTCGAGCGTCTCGTGTTCGAGCAGCGAACGGGTCAAGGCTTCGAGGCCGCGACGGTGCAAGGTCAGTACTTCGATCGCCCGCGTCTCTTGTTCGCGCAGAATGCGTTCGACTTCGTCGTCAATGACTCGCGAGGTGTGGTCGGAGTAGTCACGGGTGTGCATCAGGTCCTCGCCCAGAAAGACCTGGTTGTTGGCGCCCCAGGCCATCGGTCCGATCTCCTTGGACATACCCCACTCGCGAACCATGCGGATCGCCAATTCGGTGTTGTTCTGCAGGTCGTCGGCGGCGCCGGTGGACAGGTCGCCGTAGACGAGGAGTTCGGCCACGCGACCGCCCATTCGCATGCAGAGGGAGTCCTCCAGATACTGACGCGCGACGATGTGACGGTCCTCTTCGGGTAGCGTCATCGTGACGCCGAGTGCCATACCGCGGGGAATAATCGTGATCTTGTGCAGCGGATCGGTCTTGTCGAGAACGTAGGCCAAAAGTGCGTGGCCACTTTCGTGGTAGGCGACGCGCTCGCGCTCGTCGTCCATGAGGACCATGGTGTCACGGAGTTGACCCATCATGAGTCGGTCCCGCGCCGTTTCGAAGTCCTCCATGCCAATGGTCGCCGAGTGTCGACGCACGGCGTGCAACGCCGCTTCGTTCACGAGGTTCGCGAGGTCGGCGCCGCTCATGCCCGGGGTGCCGCGCGCCACCATCTCCAAGTCGACGGAAGTGTCGAACGGCTTGTTCTTCGAGTGAACTTGAAGGATCGGCAGGCGTTCGTCGAGATCGGGCAGTGGCACGACGATTTGACGGTCGAATCGCCCAGGTCGCAAGAGGGCCGAGTCGAGCACGTCGGGGCGGTTCGTGGCCGCCATCACGATGACGCCTTCGGAGGGATCGAAGCCGTCCATCTCACTGAGCATCTGATTAAGAGTCTGTTCGCGCTCGTCGTGGCCACCACCGACGCCAGCGCCACGTTTGCGGCCAATGGAGTCGATCTCGTCGATGAAGACAATCGCTGGCGCCTGCTTGCGCGCTGTGGCGAAGAGGTCTCGTACGCGGCTGGCTCCGACGCCTACGAACATCTCCATGAAGTCCGACGCCGTCACGGAGAAGAAGGGTACGCCCGCCTCACCGGCGACCGCACGTGCGAGCATGGTCTTTCCGGTACCGGGGGGACCGACGAGCAAGATGCCCTTCGGGATTAGTGCGCCAATCTGCGTGTAGCGACCGGGCGTCTTCAAGAACTCGACGACTTCGCTGATCTCCTGCTTGACGCCGTAGTAGCCCGCGACGTCCTCGAAGGTCGTCTTTGGTCGATCGACGTTGAAGAGTTTCGCTTTGGAGCGCCCGACCGACATCATGCCCTGCATCTGGCCCTTGGCCTGACGACTGATGAACCACATGAAGGCCACGATCAGGAGGATCCAAATGAAGTAGGGCAGGAGCAGCCCGAGGAGACTGCTCGGGCTCGAGAAGGTGACCTTGACGTTGTCGGTCGTGCGCAGTTTGGTGATGTCGCCGCCAATAACGGTCGATGGACCGTTCGCGGTGTACTTCGTTCCGTTCTTGAGCTGTCCCGAGATGGTGCCGGTGCCGGAGTTGATGACGGCGTTCTTAACCTGGTGGTGGGCGGCAGCTCGCAGCAGTTGGGAGTACGAGAGTGTCTTCTCGTGGGTGGGCTTCAATATGGTTGTCGCCAGCACGAGACCGATCAGCAGCACAATGCCCAATGACATCAAGACGCGACGGCGCGCGTCGGGGGCCATTGGCTGTTCGCCCCCGGGCAGATACTTCTTATAGTTGTTCGGTTGTTCGGGCGCGTTACTCACCACAACAGACTAGAGGTGACGAGCAACATACCTACTTGCACCTGTGGAAAACTCGCCACAGATTAGGGTAATTGTTTGTGGATTCAATGCTCAGCGCCGAACCGCTGGAAAAACCGCGACTGCTCGCGATTGTGCTCGCCGCGCTTATTGGATTCTTAGGCGGACAACTCATCGCTGCCGTGCTCGAAGAACTCGGCGTCGCCATCACACATTTCCCCGGTGGTCTCAACGCGCTTTCCAATGCCAGCTCGCCACCGTGGTGGGCCAACGTGCTCGGACTACTCGGTCTCTGGTTGGGCTTTGGCGCGGCCATTTATTTCGCGTACGCCTACGGGAATCTGAGATCGCTGCCCAACCAGTGGCGTCCGCGGGTCAGCGATCTGTTCTACGTGGCCCTGGGTGTGGGTGCCCAACTACTGGTCGATGTTGCGTACAGCCCATTTCACATCAAGCATCTCAACAAGCCCGTACACCACCTCTTTGGTTCGTCGCGGGGCCTCACCTTCGTCGTCCTCGTCGTCATGACATTGTTGTTGGCGCCACTCATGGAGGAGTGGCTCTTTCGTGGTGTGCTCTTTCGTGCGTTGAGTGAAGGTGGAACGGGCGGGGGCTCTCGTGGCGCGGTGGTGCTGGCCGTACTCGTGAGCGCGGCGCTCTTCGCGTTGGCGCACGCCGAACCGCTGCAGTTTGCCGGCCTCTTCTTCCTCGGCATTATTCTCGCGACACTGGTATGGCGAACGCGTCGACTCGTTCCGAGCATCGTCACGCACGTGTCATTTAATGGCGTCGCGATCGTCGCCCTCGTGAGTCAACGGTCGGGCCACTGATGCTCGAGCGGCTTCGCAAACTCAACACGCCGGGCGTGCGCGTGGACGTCGCCGTCATGCTGGCGGTCATCGTCATCACGGTGTGGGAGCTCCACCCGAACCTGTTGTTCTCGGGCAGTCTCATTACGGGTGGCGACACGGGCTCGCACATGGTTGTGCCGGCCTATCTGAAGTCCCAGGGCAACCTCTTCAACCTGACGCCCTGGTATCCCGGCTGGTTTGACGGCATGCCGGCCTACACCTATTACTTCGTGTTACCCGACCTGCTGGCGACGCTCGCTAGTTACGTCATTAGTTTCGCCGTCGCCTTCAAGCTCGCGACCATTCTGGGTTCAGTCCTCATGCCGATTACGGCCTACATGCTTGGTCGACTCTTCAAGGCGCCACGTCCGATTCCGGCCGCACTGGCCGTCGCCACACTGCCGTTCCTCTTCGACGCCTCCTTCACTATCGACGGCGGGAATCTGTTCTCCTCGATGGCCGGGGAGTACGCGTTTTCTCTGTCGTTGGCGCTGAGCCTTCTCACGATCGGACTCTTCGCGCGCGGCGTGCGCACGGGCAAGGGCTACTGGATGGCGGCGGTGAGCCTCAGCCTCACGCTGGCCGCTCACGTCCTGCCGTGGTTCTTCACCATTGAGGCCGTCGTTGTGCTCGTTATCTTCGAACTCTTGCAACGTCGTGGCATTGGCGACCCCAACGTCGACGTGACCGGCGACTTCTCGCGACCGCTGCGCTTCGCCGTAGGCGCCGGTCTCATGTCAATCGGTCTTTCGGCGTGGTGGTTGCTCTCGTTCCTCACTACGCAGCAGTACACGAACTCCATGGGCTACACGAACGACCCCGTCAACACCCTGCATTCGATCTTCACCACGTTGGGCTGGTTCAACTCGACCGGGGGAGGGGCCGGTGACCGCTGGGTCATCCTTCTCGCCATCATCGCGCTCGGCGTGGCCTTCTGGGTCCGCGACCGATTGGGCATGATTCTGACAACCCTCACGGTCCTGGCCATTGGTGCCTTCGTCTTTGACCCGCAGAACGTGATTTGGAACGAGCGACTCGTCCCGTTCTGGTTCATCACCATCCACTTGAGCGCCGGATGGCTCTTCGGTTACGCCCTCGCGCGCTGGGCCCACCGCGACCCGAACAGTCTCGGCCGCTTCGTCGTCCAGGTGGGTGGCAGCCGCTTCAGCTTCCAGCACGAGGTGGCGCCCGTGGAGTCGAGCGCCCTGCCCGCACCCGAAGAAGCCACGACGTCTGAGGACGTCGACGAACGAGTCGTCAGTGATGAGAGGTTCGCGGGTGGCCCCCCGGAAGTCGACGAAGTCGACGAAGGAGAGCGCAAGTCTCGACGGGCCGTCAAGGCTACGGTCGTCATCCTTATTCTCGGACTGCTCACGACGGTGCCCGGTCTCAATCCGTGGTCCGCCAAGGCGCTCGGCCTCAACGTCACCGGCAACCAGGTGTCGAGCTGGGCGCAGTGGAACTACTCGGGTTATCAAGCGAAGGCGGCGTGGCCCGAGTACAACGACCTCATGACGACAATGGGCAATGTCGGTACGAAGTACGGCTGCGGTCGCGCAATGTGGGAGTACAACGCCAACGAGAACCGCTTCGGCACCCCCATGGCGCTCATGCTGATGCCGTACTGGACGAACAACTGCGTCGATTCCATGGAAGGTCTGTACTTCGAGTCCTCGGCGACGACGCCGTATCACTTTCTTAATCAGGCAGAACTGAGTGTCGGTCCGAGCGACCCGATGGTCGGGCTCCACTACGGACCTCTCGACGTCGCGTTCGGTGTCAAACATCTTCAGATGCTTGGGGTGAAGTACTACGTGGCGTATTCGCCCGCGATTATCGCCCAGGCCAACCGCGACCCCGACCTCACCTTGATCGCCCAGACCAAGGCGTGGCCGGCCCCGGGCGTTACGTGGAAGGTCTACGAGATCGCGAAGAGTCCCGTGGTGGTCGCTCTCAAGACGCTGCCCAACGTGGTATCGGGGATAACGAGTCGCGTTGGTTGGCTCGAGGCCAACGAAACCTGGTGGCTAACTCCAAAACTCCAATCGACGGTCGCGGCCACGAGCGGTCCGTCGAACTGGCCCCGCGTCAGTTCGATTTCGGAGATGAATAGCTCCGCTCGGTTGCCCGCAGTCGCGGTCAGCAACGTCAACGTGCGAGATCAGGACATCTCGTTCCACGTGGATAAAATCGGCGTTCCGGTACTCGTGAAGATCTCGTACTTCCCGCGTTGGCACGCCACGGGCGCCACCGGCCCCTACCGCGTTAGCCCGAACCTGATGGTCGTCATCCCGACCTCCAACGACGTGTCCCTCGTCTACGGCAGCACGCCCTATCTCACCATCGGCAACATCGTCAGCGATTTGGTGACACTGAGTGGTTTCGTCTACCTGGTCTTCTTCATAAAGAGACGTCGACTCGCTCGCAACTAGAGTGTGTGTTCGCGACGTGATGATTGAAGGGATGTAACCAGTGGCGCTCGATAGTTTCCTCTTGGCCCTGCTCGAAGACCCCGTAGATCACGGCGAATTGCTCTACGTGCCCAGCGATAACGTCCTCTACAATCCGCGCCTTCGCGTGGTCTACCAAGTGCGTGAGTCAATCGCGGTCTTACTACCTGACGAGAGTCGGAGCGTTACCGACGCGGAAAACGATGCGTGGACGAACGATCCGAACGTCATCCACACCGGAAAGTAACAACGACCTGCGCCAACTGGCCCGCGTCAGGGCGAGGTCGCGAAGCGAACATTGAGAACCTCGTCGATGAGTCGGTACCCCAGATTTTGGTAAATGCGGTTGCTCGTCGGATTGGTCGAATCGGTAAAGAGCATTACTCTCGCGCCGAGGCGGACGAGGTGCTGTGAGACTGTTGCGGTCACGGCGCTTGCGAAACCGTGATTGCGCTGTTCGGGGGGCGTATAGACGGGGCCACCGGCGAAGGACACGATCGCACCGTCGAACTCCCAACAGAACAGAGTTTGCGCCGCGACCGACTTGACGACTCCCCTCGTGGCCTCCACGAGAGAGAGCGCCGGAAGTTGTGCTTCGAGCATGAACGAGACATACCACTGGGAGAGTTCGTCGACGTCGCGTCGTTCGCCCGGGCGCGCGAATCCATCCACGTCTGGAACCTGGAGTTGGTCCAATTCGTAGAGGAGATCGCGTCGGGGCTCTTCGAGTAATCGTTTCGACCCGGGACTGTTCGTTGCACGGTAGCCGTCGAGAAAGGAAGTGATGGTGAGGGATGAACCTGCGAGACCGGGTAGGTCGTCGTCGAGTGAAGCCGTGACGGTACCGAGTTCTCGTGCCGCAGCGCTCGGCATCGGCGACACGATCATCAAAAAGGGACTGGTTCGTAGTGCCTCGCCGACCACCACGCCCTCGTCGTCGCGCACGACCCACCATCGGCAGCGTTCGTAGGTGCTGCGCTCAGTGAGTACCGAGAGTGCGACACTCCCGATGACGTTTGTCCGAAGGGCGTCGGCGCCGCGATGCGCCGACGTCACCGAAAGAAACTCCTCGACGCTGTCGATTAGTTCGGCGTTCATCTGACGATTCTGACACTGCGTACGCATCCGTCGTCGAATTAGGGGAGACCGAGCTGGGTGCGCACGGCAACACCAAGTACGTGTGAACGATCTACGATTGTGAAGAACGTTTCGCCCTGCGCCGCCGTCACGAGCGCGGGTGCCGTGGGCACACCTCGCACGGCCGTGGCCAATTTCACGTTGGAGGCCAACAGTTTGGCCACTTGGGTCTCCACCCCCAGCGGCCAGGTCTGCGTGGAAAGCAACGTATCGAGATGGATAATCGCTTTAAGGGCCGCCGCCTTCACCCCGCCTTGCCGGTCCCAGTCCGCTGTATAACGCTTGTTGGAAGGGGTCCATAGTGGCGTTGGCGTCAAGGACGTCGACCAGATACTGACGGGCGTAGCCGGAGGGGTGGGAGTACGTGAAACTGTCATTTCGTACGAGGGTGGGAATGAGAAAGACGTCACTACTGGTTGAAAGCACTTGGCGTTCGTCGGCCGCAAGCTTGGGCGCTCGGTTGTTCACGGTGAGATCGCTGAACGTAGTGACGCCAATGCTGGGGTACGGCTCGTGATCGTGGAAGTCGGGAGCGACGGGGTCCTCCTGGAACCACTGCGGATTCTCAAACGTGACGTTCTTTGCGTAGTGAATGACCACTGAATTCGAGCTGTGGGTCGTCACGTCGTCGTAGGACAGACGCCATCCATTGGTCACCTGCACCATCTTGAACGTCATGAGATCACCGGCCGCGACGTCAACGAGGTTCTGGGGATGGAATCCAACTGTGACGTCGCTCCAGAACACGTTGTAGAGCGGTTCACCGAATAGTTTGTTCTCGGTGGTGCCTAACTGAATGAAGTGCTTGAGGCCAACTTGGGCGCCAATCCACGTGGAGGCCGCCCCCGTCGCTGAGTTCTTGGCGATCGCGGGGACCCGCCACTGGGCACCGACTTCGCTCACCTGGCTGCGTGCGAAGTAGCCGCCGAATCCGTACGACGGTGCACCCACGAATTTCAACGTTGGTCGCTTCGACGAGTTTTGCGTCGGACTGTGGTTTGACGCCACGGAAAGTACTGCGGCGGCGACCGCGAGGGTCGTCAAAAGTCCGAGATGGAGGTGGGGCAACGCTCGGCGATACATCGCCCGAAGTGTAGTGACGCGGTACTAGTCACCCAACTTCCACCAAACCGCACCGTCAATGACCCGTTACGCGGCCGCTTCATGGCGAAACGAGGTCGACGCCCGCGACGTCGTTGAGTCGGTGAATCAGTCGCCTGGTCGGTAGCCGTACGACGTGCCGTCGCCGCTGTGGCGCGGATTCTCTTCACGGTCGAACACGTTCTTGCCCCTAGTCCTGCCGAATCGCCTCGTTTGGTATCCGCGACCGGTATCACTTCGGGAATTAGCGATTTTTCCTATGCCCGTCACGACGATGAAGAAAAGGATGATGTACACGAAGACCACGTGAGCGCCCCTAACGGTGGATGGACGTGACCATACTCCACGACAATTCGAGTGCGCTCGACGGTGACAGACGAATCGTGTACCCGAAAGATACGTTCACAGACGCCACCACGCCCGCGTCGCGAAAGGCCGTACGCAATGGTGACTTTTGGCCCTGCCGAGCGTACCGAAGTGGGCTCTAAATTCACTAGAGGACCTGGAATGACCGATGGTTCGGCCACTTCTTGGTCCCCGAATGGCAACCAGCCGCTCGGTACGTGACGAAAGAAGAATGACATGAAGGCTCTCGTATACAAAGGTCCCGGTCAAAAGAGTTGGGAAGATGTTCCGGACCCGAAGATTCTGCGAAACACCGACGTAATCGTAAAGATGGTCGCCACCACCATTTGTGGCACCGACCTGCACATTTTGAAGGGCGACGTTCCCGAAGTCGACCTCGGACGCATCCTCGGTCACGAGGGTATTGGTGTGATCACCGAAATCGGCAGCGGCGTAACGCAACTGGCCGTCGGTGACAAGGTCATTTTGTCCTGCGTGAGTTCGTGTGGACGCTGCTCGAACTGTCGCCAGGGTCTCTACAGCCACTGTCTCGACGACGAAGGAGTTGCCGGCATTGGATGGATCTTCGGTTACATGATCGACGGAACCCAAGCCGAGCTCGTTCGCGTGCCCTTTGCCGAGAACTCGGTCTACAAGATTCCGGCCGACATGAGTGACGCCGAAGGCATTCTGCTTTCCGACATCCTCCCAACCGGTTTCGAAATCGGCGTTCAGTACGGACAGGTACAGCCCGGCGACGTCGTGGCCGTCATTGGTTCTGGTCCCGTCGGCCTCTCGGCCGTCATGACCTCGCGACTCTACGGACCGTCCAAGGTCATCGCCATCGACCTCGACAGTGCTCGCCTAAAGCGAGCCAGCGAATTCGGTGCTACCGACACCGTCAACTCGGGTGAGTCGGACTGGAAAGAGCAAGTGCTCGCCCTCACCGACGGTGCCGGCGTCGACGTTGCGATTGAGGCCGTGGGTGTTCCCCAGACCTTCACAATGGCCACGGAGATTGTGCGCCCCGGAGGTCACGTCGCCAATATTGGCGTCCACGGCAAGTCCGTTGACTTGAAACTCAACGAACTCTGGATTAAGAACATCGACATCTCGATGGGACTCGTCAACACGAACACGCTCGGCATGTTGCTGAAGCTGGTCGATGGCAAGAAGTTGCCGGCCGACAAGTTCGTCACCCACGAGTTCACGTTCGATCAGATGATCGAGGCGTACGACGTCTTTGGCAACGCCGCTCAGTACGACGCGCTGAAGGTGCTCATTCACTAAGTTGCGTCAGTTGAAATCTGGCGACCACTCGTCGTCGCGAACGCCTGGACCTCATCAGTCCAGGCGTTCGACGATCATGGCCATACCCTGGCCCCCGCCGACGCACATTGTCTCCATGCCGAATCGTGCACCCGAGTCCTCGAGTGAATTGAGCAGCGTGGTCATGATGCGCGCACCGGTCATTCCGAAAGGGTGCCCGAGGGCGATGGCACCGCCTCGGATATTCAACTTGTCGAGCGTGATGCCTAGGTGTTTGGCGCTCGGGAGAACCTGGGCCGCGAAGGCTTCATTGATCTCTACGAGGTCTATGTCGTCGATGGTCATGCCGGCGCGCTTCAAGGTTTGACGGCACGCTTCAACCGGACCGAGCCCCATGATCTCGGGGTTGAGTCCGCTGACGCCACTGGCGATGATCCGCGCGAGCGGCTTGATGCCGAGTTCCTTGGCTCGCGTGTCACTCATCACAATTACGGCCGCAGCGCCGTCGTTCAACGGACAGGCGTTGCCAGCCGTTATCGTGCCGCCTTCGCGAAAGACTGGCTGGAGCGTTGAGAGCTTCTCCAACGTTGTGCCAGCACGAGGGCCGTCGTCCTTCGAAATGACACTTCCGTCGGGCCGCGTCACCGGAATGATTTCACGCTCGAAGAAGCCGTTCTCCTGGTGTTGGACGGCGAGCTCTTGACTGCGTACCGCGAACTCGTCCATCTCTAGGCGTGAGACGTGTTCGTACTCGGCCACGTTCTCGGCGGTCTGTCCCATGGCGATATAGATGTCGGGCAGTCCGGGCTGCGGACTCCACGGCTGACTGACGCGCTCGGAACGCTTGGCCGTACGGTCCATGGCGTCACTGAACAACGGGTTCGTCGCCTTGCCACTGTCCGAGGCGCCACTGGCGAAACGCGACACGGTCTCGACGCCGGCGGCGACAAAGACGTCACCTTCGCCGGCGCGAATGGCGTGGGCCGCCATGCGGATCGTTTGGAGCGACGAGGAGCAGTAGCGGTTGACCGTGACGCCGGGCACGTTGTCGAGCCCGGCGAGGAGGGCCGCGACCCGGGCAATGTTGAATCCGGACTCGCCGGCCGGCTGTCCGCAGCCGACCATCAAATCTTCGACACTCTGAGGGTCGAGTTCGGGAACCTTCGCGAGTACGGCACGAACGACCAGCGCGGTGAGGTCGTCGGGACGCATGTCGACGAGCGTGCCCTTGAACGCGCGCCCGATGGGGGTGCGACCGGTTGCGACGATGACGGCTTCGGGCATGGAATCCTCCTGGTAGTTACTGCGAGGTAACGAGGCGAGCATACAGAATGCTCGCGGTGACAACCACTCAGTTTGGGGTGAGGGGACCGGCGTCGTCGAAGCCCTGGCGAACGCCCGTTCCGGCCCGTCGTGCGAGTTGGTCGGGGTCAAAGATCATCCAGTACGCGTTGCGCGCGTGTTTGCGCGAGCGGTCCTCAAAGACTTTGGCCAGGACGTCGGGGTCGTCGGACTCGTCCTCGTGCACGAAAACCTCGAGGATTGGTGTCGAGGTCATGAGTTGGGCCGCCATGATGCCCTGGGACGCCTCGTGTGCACAGACTTTGTCGACGGCGGCGCTCCCGGGCATACCGAGCGCGATGACGATCGCGCAGTCGTCGCGCTCGATCATGTTTTTGGCCGCGACGGCGAGGTCTTTGAAACCGGGAACCGTCTGGGAGACAACGGCGAAGGACTCGCCGTAGCCGGGGCACGAGGTCAGTTCGCGTCGAGCGGCGTCGCCCATGTCGTAGCGCGCGAACATCGTGTCCACGACCCCGATGCGGACTTTCTTCGCCTTCGCTTCGTCTGATGCTTTCTTCGCCACGTCGCTTCCCTCCGTACGTCGCCCAGTGTAGGAGAGCGGGCCTAAGGGCCCCTCGAGGAGTGAATTGGCACGACGTAGAGTGGCCATCGGAAGGTAGGTGACCAATGGCCTGGGACTTTGAAACGGAACCGGAGTTTGAAAAGCAACTCGTTTGGATGCGTGAATTCGTTCAAGAGGAGATCACGCCGCTACCGACCGAATTGGGCGGCATGGGATTCGGACAGGTCCGTCTCGGACTAATGCACGAGATCCTCGGCAAGACCCCCTACGGCCCGGTGGTCTTTGGCAACAACGCGCCCGACTCCGGTAACGCTGAGCTCTTGGCGGCCGGTATGGAGATGACCGGCCAGGAGTACATCCGCGAACGCTGGTTGCAGCCACTGCTCGACGGCACTATTCGCTCCGGCTTCTCAATGACCGAACCAGAGACCGCCGGCAGCGACCCGCGCCTCCTTCAGACCCGCGCCACGAAGGACGGTGAAGAGTGGGTCATCAACGGTCACAAGTGGTACACGACGAACGGATCGGTCGCCGACATTCTGGTGGTCATGGCCGTCACCAACCCCGACGTGCATCCGTATCAGGGCTCGTCGATGTTCGTGGTACCGGTCGACACGCCGGGCGTCGACATCGTTCGCGACGTCGGTTCAATGGACGACCCCGACAATCACTACGGACGATTCGGCAACCACGCCGAGATTCGCTACGTCGACGTGCGAATCCCGGCGCAGAATCTCATCGGGCCCGAAGGTTCGGGCTTCTTGCTCGCGCAAGCGCGACTCGGGCCGGGACGAATCCATCACTGCATGCGTTGGCTCGGCCAGTCCCAGCGGGCCTTCGACATGATGTGCGAGCGAGCGGTTAGCCGCTTCACGCACGGTTCGATGCTCGCAGAAAAGCAGACCGTGCAGAACTGGATTGCCGATAGTCGCGCCGAGATGCACGCCGCGCGACTCATGACCCTGCACGCCGCGTGGAAAATGGACCAAGTCGGAGCGTCGGCGTCACGTGACGAGATTGCGATGATCAAGTACTACGGCGCAACGGTGTTGCACAACGTCATCGACCGCTCCATCCAGACCCACGGAGCGCTGGGTTACTCAACGGACATGCCGCTCGAGCGAATGTATCGCTGGGCCCGGGCGGCGCGAATCTACGACGGGCCCGACGAGGTACACCGTCAAACCGTCGCGCGCCACGCGTTGAAGAACTACACGGCGAACGAGGTGCCCAGTGAGTTCATTCCCGCCAGAACTATTGCCGCCAAGGAGAAGTTCGCGGGCATGCTCGAATTCCTCGAGGCCGAAACGGTTTAGCGCGGCGCCAGACCTTCGAGCGCCTCGTGGAGGTCGACGCCGAAGGGGACGATTGCGAGCGTGGGAATCTGCACGCCGGCCTCAATGTAGCGAGCCACGTGGTCGCGACAGGCCTCGTAGGAGCCGTGAATGATGAGTTCGTCCACGACCGAGTCGGGGATGACGGCGTTGGCGAGTTTGCGGTCGCCCGCCGCCCAGGCGTCCCACATGGGTTGGAGCGCCGGACCGCGTCCGAGCCAGCGGTGGAACTCGGCGTAGGCGTTCACGGTCAGGTACGACGAGATCATCCGTCGTCCAATCATGCGCGCGGTGTCAGCGTCAGCGCTCGGAATCACAAACAAGCGTGCGGCAATGGTCTTTCCTTCGCCGACCTCCTTGCGGCACTGCGCCACGTCATTGGCGCCGAGCCAGTTGAGAATTGCGCCGTCAGCCTCTTTACCGGCCAGTCGCAGCATGCCCGGGCGTAGCGCACCCAGGAGTATTGGTGGGCGCACGGCGACGGGCCTTGAGAGTTTGAAGCCATGTACTTCGAAGGTCTCGAAGACCTCGTCAATCTTTTCGCCCTCCAGGGCGCGCTTCACGAATCGCAGGACGTCACGCGTGCGCGCGTAGGGTTTCTCGTACTTGACGCCGTTCCAGCGTTGGACGACCGGCTCACTGGATGCTCCGAGTCCCATTGTGAATCGACCATCGGCGACCTCGGCCATGGCGGCGATGCTCATCGCCATGAGGCCCGCACCTCTGGTAAAGACCGGCGTCACCGCTACACCCAACTGGAGTCGCGGCTCCCATATCGCGGCGAGTGTCAGGGGCGTAAAACCGTCGACGCCGTCGACTTCGGCCGACCAGAGATCGGTGTACCCGAGGTCGGCGATTTTGTGGAACCACTCCTTGTGCTCGAGAAGTGAGACGCCGTCGAAGGGGATGGTGATGCCGTAGCGAGAGTCCATGCCGCAGTCTTTCAGATTCGCACAACCCCAATCCGCTACGTGAGGTAGTCGCCCTCGCGGGCTTCGGGGACGCTGAAGTCCCGACGCTCGAGGTCGTGGACCCACCGGTCAATCAACGTTTCCAAGATGGCCACGCGCGCGTAGCGCTTGCTCTCGGCCGCAATGAGGTCCCAGTGCGCGTGTGGTCGGTCGGTCATCTCGACCATATCGGCCAGCGCCTTTAAGTACGCCGGACGCTTCTCGCGGTTGCGCCAGTCGTCGGGCGTGAGCTTCCACTCCTTCAGTGGATTCTTCGCACGGTCGTTGAAGCGCGCCAACTGTTCCTTGTCCGAGATCTGTAGCCAAAACTTCACGAGCGTGATGCCGTCGTTCACGAGCATCTGTTCGAACTCGACAATCTCTTCACCCGAACGTTTCACGGCGGGCCCATCAATGAGTCCCTCGACCCGCTCCACGAGGAGACGCCCGTACCAGGAGCGGTCGTACACCGTCATCTCACCCTTCCCCGGAATCGTTGGTTGGAAGCGCCAAAGGAAATGGTGGCTCAACTCTTCAGCCGTGGGGGGGCCAATCGGTACCACGCGAACGTGTCGGGGATCGATGCTCTGGGTGAGTCGACGGATTGCGCCGCCCTTGCCCGCGGCGTCGAATCCCTCGAAAAGCACGAGCAGGCCCGGTCCGACATTGTTTCGGGTGAGCAGGCCAGCTGAAAAGAGTCGCAATTGCGTCAGTCGGTGTTGTGCCGCTACCACCCGCCGATCGGCCTCTTCGGCCCCGAGGGACTTCGTGAGGTCAATCTCGTCGATTCGATTGCTCATTACCATTGCGCGCGCACGAATAAGGACGGACGCACGGACTCCTTTTGCTCTTCTAGCAACGTAGCCGAGCGCTCCACGGTCACTGCCGTCGAAGGCGAGCCATTCATTCGTAGAATTGATCGAACGCGCGAACGGAGAGAAGGTCATGCGAAGGTCGGTGATGTCAGTGCTGGTGATGGCACTCGTGCTCGGTGGCGCCAGTACGTTGCTCACCCGCGGGCCCGCGAACGCCTCGTCGGTGGCCCCCGCGAAACATTCGATCCCGGTCTCGCCCAAGCCCGTCTGCATCCGTATCGTAGCTACGTCCTCGAACACGAGCGTGACCGCGCCACTGATATGTCACCCTTGGCGGCACGTCGACAACTGGTTCCACAAGTTGCCGACGATTCTGACCACGAGTTTCGCACCCAACGAGGCAGTTCCCAACGTCGTCGCCTTCGCCGCGTGGATTCGCACGTCCACCACCGTGTTAGCGCTCTACCCGGGTTACAAGGGTCCCGGTCCGACGGCGTTTAATCCCGGCCCCGAAGCGGTACCGACGCAGGCCCTTGGGCGACTGCTCGCCACCTTTAACTCTGGTTTCTACGAGGCCGACGCGGCGGCCGGCTTCTACGCGAATAAGACACTTTACGATCCCATGATCGACGGACTGGCCACGGTTGTTCGCTACAACGATGGTCGTGTCAATATCACGAAGTGGAACGGCGGCGCCCAGCCCGGACCGACGATTGTGATGGCGCGTCAGAACCTGTCGTTACTGGTGAACAACTACAAGCCCACACTTGGGTCCCGGGACAATCAACTCTGGGGCCTCACGCTCGGGGGAGCGCCGGCGGTGTGGCGCACGGCACTCGGCATCGACGCGAACGGAAACCTCGTGTACGTCGCGGCGCCGGAGCAGACGTCGGCGAGCCTCGCCCAGATCATGGTCCAGTTGCGCGTCGTGCGCGCCATGCAGCTAGACATCAATCCCGAGTGGCCGGTCTTCATCACCTACGGCGGAGCCGGAGCACGCGGTGCGTCGCTGTTCGTCCCAAACCCCAATCAGGTGCCGACTCGGTTCCTCTACCCGAGCACGAAAGACTTCTTCGCGGTGTTCATCGCTCGTCGACCCGGTGAGCCCCAACCGTGGTAGCTCGTCACTCGAAACGCGCCCAACGAGCCAAGAGCGGCTCGCCGTTTCGCCGAGTTGCGATGTGGGGGTCGCTCGTCGTCGCGCTGATCGCCATCGGGGCCGTGGGCGCCGCCAACGTCGTGACCGGGGGTGATACGACGACTACGACGTTGAGTCTGGGAACGACGACAACTGGTCTGACGGGGACGACGACACTGCCCTCGTCATCCACCACGACGACCCCGGTTACGAAGAAACCCGCGACGATCATGTTGTCGGTTGTGGGCGACACCGAACTCGGTAATTCGCCGCAGGTCCCCGCCAATCCCATTGCCTACTTCGCGCCGGTGAAGGCCGCACTGGCGGCACCGATCGTCTTTGGCAACCTCGAGGGAACCCTAACGTCGGCGACCGATTCGAAGTGCTCGTCGGGCGACGCTGAGTGCTACGCCTTTCGGGTACCGACCAATTTTGCGAACGTCTATCACTCCGAGGGCTTCAGCGTCATGAACAGCGCGAACAACCACTCGCACGATTTCGGCACGCTGGGCGTCCTTCAAACCTCGGCCGCCCTTCGAGCGGCGGGCATCGCCCAGGCCGGACTGCCCGGTCAAATCGCGGTGGTGCGCGAAGGAACGACCAAGGTCGCCTTCGTTGACTTCGCGCCCTACTCCAACACCAACGATCTTTTGAACTACACCGTGGCGCACCAACTGATTGCGAAAGCCCGTCGACTGGCACAGGTCGTGGTCGTCTACATGCACGCCGGCGCCGAGGGTTCCAACGCCGACCACGTCACGCGAGCGAACGAGTATTACGTGGGAGAAGATCGCGGCAACCCGTACCTCTTCGCCCACGACGCGATCAATGAGGGTGCGGACCTCGTCATCGCGAGTGGTCCGCACGTCCTTCGCGGTATGGAGTGGTATCACGGCCACCTCATCGCCTACAGCCTGGGCGACTTTGAGAACTACGACAATTTCGCCGCGAGCGGCGACCTCGTGCTCTCGGGTATCTTGCACGTGTCGCTGACCTCCGCCGGCTCGTTTGTCGCGGGATCATTCACGTCGGTGCGCCTGAGTTCGATCGGTCAAGCCTTCGTTGATCCGACGCACGCTGCGGCAAACTTCGTCAATCAATTGTCGCGACAAGACTTTGGAAAGCGAGCGGCCGTTATTGAGCCGAGCGGTTCGATTCGATTCGCGCCGGGCTGATCAGCAACCGCCACCGGGTCCTGGTACCCCGGCGCCCACTTGATAGCCGTCCACGGTGCCTACATTGAGTAGTCGGGGATTGGGACCTAGGTGCACGACGTACCAGACGCCGCGCCACGAGATCAGTGAAGCTACGAGTACTGACACCAGTGTCTTGTTATGGCGAAAGATCAGTCGCACGTTCGGTTCGTGCCAATAGCCGATTCTGTTCTCGCAGACGCCGGGAGGAATCCACTGCGCGAAATGGGGATTCGCCTCGACGCGAATGAACTTTGTCGTAGCCCTAGAGAAGAGGCGATTGTGGTACGCACCGATATCGAGAACGAAAAATTCGAAGAGTCGGTCGTGCCAGTCACCCGACGGATTGGGAATTTCACCGGTCTTCATTGTCACGTAGGCCGCCTCGGGGAAGAAGACCTTCGCGGCGATTGTTGTTGAGCGATGTGGAAATGCCGACGCGAGCAGCGTCATCTGCTTCGTGAGCGCAGCACCGAACGGGGGCTCGACGTTGGTTTGGGGGAGCGACCCGGGACTCGTGGCGCCGTACGCCGGGAGCACGCCCATCGTGAGTGCCGCGCACATCGTGAATACCACCACGATTCGCCTCCGACTCATGACGTCGTCCGCCAGCGACGATTGACTACGCACGCTCCCGGAAGAACGCCGTACGCGCTCGGGAGCACGCGCCCAAGCGCACAACGGGCGACGAGCACACATTCTTCGGACCCGAGCGCCACAGTGAGCATCACGAAACCAACTGCTCCGACGCCGTCGATCGTGGTGCCGGTACTCACTCGTCGGTCGGCGACGACTGCCTTCGAGGGAGGAAGCGGCGTTCGAAGACCCACGTCGCGATGAGGAAAAGTCCAGCTAGCAGTCCGATCAGGACCGCGTACTTCTCGTGGGGCGGCAGGAACGAGAAGGTGACCGTTGACGTGCCCTTGGGTACCGGTACGGCCTGATAGGCGCCGTCACTCGTCTTCATCGTGACGGCCTTGCCGTTCACGTACGCCTTCCAGCCGGCCATGGCCAGTTCGGTGCGAATCAGCGTTGAACCGCCGTTCGGACAGTTGACGGTGGCTTCATTAACGTTGGGTGACGTCACCGTGCACGACGGCGACGTCGTCGAAATGAAGGGTCGCGGACTCGGCAGTTCGTAGATCGTGGCCTTGGCGTCGCTGAAGACTTTCGTGACACCCAACGTCGTTAGTCCGCTCATGAGTGGCAGCGCCGTGGGGTACATGAGGTACTTGACCGAGGCGCCCTCGTAGGCCTTGAAGTGATCAATGAGTTCGCTCTGTTGTGCGTTGAGTCCGGTCAACCCGTCGTGGATGACGAACTGATTAGAGGGCGTGAGCCCGGGGTAGAGCTGGGTCTCAATGAGTTGACTGAACTTGCCCGGGAAGGGCAGGTCGATTGCGTTGAGGGCGTTGAGGTCGTACTGCGATCCCCAATTGGGCGTCAACACGGCCAAGTCGAGAAACCGGTCCTGACCTTCATGGGTCTGGAGGAACGCGATAGGCGCAGTGTCGACGGTCACATACTTGGCCGATTCGCCCGATGGTACGCCGAAGATGAGGAGCGACTCCACGATCAGTACCAGAGCAACGAGGGCCGGCGTCCACTTTTTCTTGGTGAAGCGCCCGAGCACGAGCAACGCGAAGATCGCGAGGAAGGGGATGGCGGCGAGGAAGGCGAAGATGAGTCGCTCACGGTGCCCTCCGATGACGACGCCACGATTGAGCGTCCGGGCCGCCAACACGATCCAGACGAGACCGAGCAACATGACCAACGTGGTGACGCTGAAGAGACGCTTGGCCCTGTCACTGGTGGCCAGGTCCATTAACCCGAAGGCCGCGAGCAGGATCATCGAGAGCTCACAACTCGCCATGATGTAGCGACCGAAGGAGACGTTCTGAATCAGCGGGATCAGATTCCAGACTTTGCGTAAGTGCAAGAAGTTCCACGCGCCGAAGAGTCCGATCAACGTCCAGGCGAACAGGTAGATCCGCAGTGGCCGATGTGATCGGCCAAAGAGCCCCAGGAGCGCGAGCGCGCCGACGCTCGCGGTGAAGTACCCGCCGATGCCGCCCCACACGCTCGCCACATTGAGATTTGAGAAGAGCGTCCCGTAGACGTAGGGGTCGAAGAACATCTGTACCGCGTGAATGGAGATGTGGGCCGTGCCGTCGATTGCCGCGGTATGGTGGCCGAGATTGGCGACCTTGGTGAAGTCGGCGAACGGTACGAGTACCGGTAGGGAAAGGGCCACGCCAATGCCGCCGCCAATGCCGAGTCGGCCGAGCGCGAGCCGTCGCGAGTCACGAGGAACCGAGAACAGTCGTACGAGCGCCCAACCGAGCGCGAAGAGCCCGTTGAAGTATGCGACTTCGGGGAACCCGGAGTAGAAGGCCAACGCAATGGCGATGGCGCAGAGGTACCAACCTTTGTTGTTCTTGGTCTGCGTCGAGTCGTAGATCATCTCGATTCCGAGCAGCAGCATTGGTAGGAAGGCAACTGGATTGAGAACGGCGTTGCCGAGCCACGCGTAGGTGCCGTTCAGGGCGAAGAGGATGCCGGCCGTGGTCGCGAAGATGAGGGGGAGACCGAGACGTTTGGCGAGGAAGTACGCGGAGAGTCCGGCAATAATCTCGAGACTCATGTGGAAGAACAAGAGGCCCGCCGGGAGCGCGAACAATAGCGTCAGTGGAAAGAGGGCGGCCGCTTGCATCTCGCCGACGAGCGGTTGTCCGAGACCCTCGAAATAGTTCCACCACGGCAGGTGACCGTGGAGGAGGTCCATGGCGGCCAAGTGACCCATCGGTTGGGTGATGAAACCAACGTTCGGGTCGATCATTGGACGTCCGCACGTAACGTGACAGATGATCGTCGAGATATTGGCCGTCCACGAGATCGTGTTGGAGTTGGACTCGCCAATCAGGTACAGACCATTACCGATGAAGACGGCGAAGATGACCAGCAGCATCGGCGTCGTCGAAGCGGGGAGGCGTCGATAGAAGGTGAGAAACCGGTTCCACGCTGACGTCACCCACTCAGGCTACAAGAGGCCATGAAATACTTGGATGGATTGACCTCAACGAGGTAGGTAGTACATCGTCTCGCCGAGCAGGAGAAGCGGTTGGGGAAAGAAGGGGTCCTTAAACGAACCGAAAATGTCCCAGCGTCGGATGAACCGGTTGCGATCCTCGAGCGGATCGAGCGTGCCCCGCGAGGAGCTCACGTGGTGGATGAGTTCTACTTTGGGCGTGTAGACGACGTAGTGGTCGTCGGACTGAGCGCGCAAACAGAGATCGACGTCGTTCATTGTGACGGCGAGACGCTCATCCATACCGCCGAGCGAATCCCAGAACAATCGCTCGACCATCTGCACGGCACCCGTGACGGCGGCCACGTCGCGCACCGCTAACGAAAACTGGTCAACGTGGGGATAGTTTGAATCGGTTCGAAGATGTTGCGGATACGGCGAGATGATGATGCTCTCGTGTTCGCGGTGACCGTACTGATCGAAGAGACACGCGCCGACGATGCCAACGTCCGGCAGCGCCGCCAGTGAAACCATCTGTTCGAGCCAATCGGGTGTCTGGAGGATCGTGTCGTTGTTGAGTGTGAGGACGTAGTCGGCGCTCGAATGCGCGACGCCGCGATTGACGATTTTGGCGTAGTTGAACGGTCCCGGGCACGCGATAACCCGGTACTTCGATGTAGCAAAGTACGCGAGCGATTCCGGTTCGACGGAGTCGTTATCCAACAAGATGATGTCGTAGTTTTCGTACGTCGTTTTCTCCTCGACGGCGGCGATGCACTGTCGCACGAGATCGATGCGGTCACGAGTGGGGATGATGATGTCGATCGAGGGGCGTGGTGTCGGTGGGTCAAGTTGCCAACTCACGAGTCCCGCGAGCGAGTTCGGTTGAACGGAGCCGGTCAGTCCACGACGCTCGAGCGCTCGACGCACCACGTGACACGTGTCGTCGTCAATGTGCGAGTGTTCGAACGCAATCAGAGGTCGTCCCGACGGCAGCACGAGCGAGACGTGGTGGAAAGAGGCCCGACGTTCCAGGAGGCGCAGATAGGCGTCGTGCTCGAACGCCCAACCGGCTCCCGCGTCGAATCCGTCGATGGCGAGGAGCGTTGCCACCCGAAGAAGGGCCGGGCGGCCGACCATGTTGTAACTGAGCAGGGTGTGTGGTGAGACCGACGCACTGCGAAAGATCGGCTTGAAGACGTTCGGGCCGGTCTCGTCGGCGAAGACGACCTCGTCGCCACTCTTGACCGCGCTCATGAGCGCCTTCAAGGCGGTACTTCGATCGTTGTCGTCCGACGTCACGTCGCTGATCATGAGCCAGGTCTTCGTTGTGGTGTGGAGCAACTCGTTCAGCCGGGCGACGACCGAGGAGGCCGACGACGCGCCCTCCTCGTCAATCACGGCCACCTCGACGTCGTCGAGGGGAACGTCGAGGAGCGAGGCGTTCACGTAGCGCAGCGCGTTCTTCGGTGAATAGAACTTGGGGAACACACTCGACGCGTCGTGAACGAGCGGCACCGCCAATTGCACTGCTGTCGCTCGATGTGGACGCGCGCGCAGTCGGCGAAGGGCACGAAGAGGCGGACGCCCGATGGTTCGAGCGAATTTGTAACGCCGGGTGTCCTCACCCAAAATGCGACCGAGGAACCGTTGCCACCACTTGCCCGAAAGCTGGTGCATGTCGCCGTGGAACTTCGCCCAGCGACGCTTCATCTCCTTATCCGAAATGACGCGCTGGGAGGACTCGCCTTCGAGGTCGAATCGTTGGAGGACTGGCACGCAGGATTGCTTTCGCTGGGGAACGTCGAACGTAGAAATTGACGCCCTACCAAATTTAACGCTCCCACGCCGTGGACTTGGCCACCGGAGGCCCGGCCGTGACGCGCCGGAGGATCTTTCGAAGTTCCGTGGAGTGCGGTGAGTCGGCATGGTACGTTTCCTACTCAATTGAATCTTGAAGGTGATAACTCAAAAGAAAGAGGTAGGCATGACCGACGTCGCTGAGCGTGGCGAAAGTACATCGGCGGTGAACTCCCTGCGAGCCGGGGTACTTGGACTCTTTGACTCGGTCATAATGGGTATCGCCGGCTCCGCCCCGGCTTATTCGATCGGCGCGACGACCGGAACCCTCTTCTTCGCCGTGGCCTACGGCGGACCGGCCGCCTTGCTCTACTGCGGGATTTTCATGTTCGGAATCGTCTGGGCGTTCAGTTACCTCAGCCGCGACGATTCACACGCGGGTGCGGCGTATTCGTGGGTTCGACGGGCACTGCACCCGATACTCGGTTACCTCTCTGGTTGGGCCCTAATCGTCTCGGCCCTGATCTTCATGGTGATCGCCACGTTCCCCGCCGGCTCCAGTGTTCTACGGCTTTTCTCGGGTTCGCTCTATAAGGAAACGGGACCGGTGACCATCCTCGGCGCGGTCTTCTTCTTCGCCATGGTGATTGCGGTGGCGATGGGCGTGACGGTGACCGTCAAGGTCCAGATCCTCATGTCCACGGTCGAAGTCGTCCTTCTCGTGCTCTTTGGAGCGCTGGCCCTCTTTCATGCACATCACGTAACGAATTTCTCGTGGCACTGGTTTTCGCCGTCGATTTTTCACGCACACGCCTCCCAAGGCTTCGTCGCCGGGGCACTTTTGGCGGCTTTCTACTTCTGGGGATGGGACGTCACTGCGAATCTCAACGAGGAGACCAAGAACGCAAAAAAGACGTCGGGACTCGGAGGACTCCTCGGCACCCTCGTGGTCTTCTTGCTCTTTGAGATGTTCACGGTGGCGTCCAACATGGTGCTGCCCGCCAAGCAACTGGCCAACTCCAATAACGTCGCCGACTTCATGTACAACCTTGGTCAAGCAGTGTGGCACGGCCTGGGCGGCAAGTTGCTGATTGTGGCACTGTTGCTTTCAACAGTCGCAACCCTCGAGACGACACTTATTCAAGTGACGAGGACACTCTTCACGATGGGCCGCGACCGAACGCTGCCCAAGTTTCTGGGCAGCACGCACCCAACGCGAAAGACGCCCTTCGCCGCGACGATGGTCGTCACCGTTTTGTCGTTAGTGCTCTTCGTGGGGAGTCAGTACATTGGTTCGGTCGGCAACATCTTGACTGACGGCTACTACGCCATCGCAATCCAAATCTGTATCTACTACGGACTGGCCGGTATTTCCGTTGTCATCCTCTACCGACGTCAACTGTTCACGTCGGTGGGTAACTTCATCTTCATCGGACTCTGGCCCCTGGCCGGAGCAATCTTCATGTTCTACTTACTGTACGAGGCAATCCCCACGCTCAACAATGTTCAGCTGATCGTGGGCCTGGGCGCCATGGCGCTGGGACTGATCCCAATGTCCTGGTACTGGTGGAAGGGCGCGCCCTACTTCAAGATGCCTTCGAAACTCGACCGCCACGCTCAGCTGCTCGAACTTCACCAGATGGAGGAGCTCCTCTAGCCGAGAAGGCCTCTTTCGACGTAGTGGCAGTTTCTAGTCCGTCGCCGGACGGCGCCAGAGGTCGATGCCGCTCTGGTCGGCGTATTTATCGATGCGGCTCAGTTCGTCACCGCTGAACGTCGGGGTGTTGAGCGCATCGAGGTGTTGGTCCAACTCTTCGTCACTGCTCGATCCAATGAGCGCCGAGGTGACCGTGGGTTGACGCAGCACCGACGAAATGGGCTTCTGGGACATCGACTCTCCACGTTCCTTGGCGATTGCGGCCAGTCCGTGGACGGGCTTCAGATTGACGGCGCTCAACATGTTGCATGACTGCGACGACTCGTCCTCCGACGCCTGATCCCTCGGGCACGCCGTTCAGCAACCGGTCCGACAAAAGCCCTTGGCCGAGCTCCGAGAAGGCAATGCAAGCAACATCTTGGTCCTCGAGCTCGTCGAGCAACGCTCCATTAACCCAACGATTGAGCAATGAAATGGAGGGTTGATGAACGGGGGCTGGTGCGCCGAGGTCGCGGAGGATGGCGATGGCCCGGGTCGTGCGTTCATTCAAGTACGACGAGATACCAACGTGTTCAGGATGGACCTGCGTCACTAGTTCACGGCTCACTGATACTGAACGGCTCGTCGGGGATTAGCCAACCTATTCTTATGTGCGTGGCTTCCTTCTGGAATTTCGCAAATATTGCTAGCCGCCGTCGACGTTTGGTTGGGATTGGTGCGCTGATAGTCGTACTCATCGTTGTGTCGGTCTGGTGGGTGGCTGGACAATCGTCTTCGGGTGATCCCGGTGGCCAGGTGATGGATCAACTTGTGCCGGCCGCGACGGCCCTTCCGGGTTACGGAACGTCGCATTTGCCCTGGGTGTCGGAGCTCGGGTTGTCAAGTGTTGGCCCCGAAGGTTCCTACGTCATAAAGATTGAGCCGCACTCCGACAGCTGCGACGGCATCGCCGGCACCCAGGGATGGTCCTCAGTTGTGCTCCAAGCGGGTTTCCATTGGCCCGGCACGTCAGCCACACTATTTTCTTACGTCAATGGCCGACTGAAGGTTCTTGGCTGGAATCGGATCTCACTTAAGCGGAACCCCGATGAACAGGCAATGTGGTCGCTGCGCTTGAAGGGTGGAAAGAAGGCAACAGCTTCGCTTGATCCGAACGCGTACCCGCATCTCTGGGAATTTGTCGCCCTCTCTCGACCCGTGGGCCGGGCTGCCAGCGGCTGCTGATTCAAGTGGAACGTCGGAGCAAACTGAGGAGGCCGATCCCACTCTGACACCGCCCTTGTTCAAGTTGCTTCCTAACAATTCGCACTTTTACCAAAAGATGTGAGACAAACGTCTATAGAAAGGTCGTCGTCCGGGCTCAGTAATGGTGTTCTCCACTACAAGTGATCAGGGCCAATCTCACTGTGAGCATGCGATGGTGCACGTTGAAATCTCAGGTAATGCAATGCCCAGCACTCGGACTCGTTTCACGAGATGGTTAATGATCCCGGCGGCTACGTGACACGTCCACTGACCTCGGAGACCTGGGTCGACTGCGCGAAATTGGTTGAAGCGAACAATGGCGATTGGGGCGGTTGTTGGCGCATTGGGTTCACCCTGAGGGGCAGCCGAAGGGATGCACCGCGAAGGGGAATCGGATACTCAATCAAGCCCACGTGGATCGTGGAACCGTGCAACAGATTCTGGTCTACGACGGACGCGAGTGCGTTGCCTGGTGCCAGTACGGCGGCCCTCAGAAGTGCCGAACATCGGGAACCAAATGACTTACGCTAACGAACTAGCCACGCTGCCAGTTTGGAGATTTGGTTGTATCTTTACCGGCAGTCGTCCTCGCGGCCGCGGTATCGCCAGGGTTGCAGTCGACGTGGCATTGGAAGTCATTCTCGCCGCGGGCGATGGGAGCGTTGAGGCCCACCTCAAGCAAATCGAGGATCGACCACCGCAGCGCGGCGCCTACCTCCACACTGGACCCGAGTCGCTCTTCGCGGACTTAGGCTTCGTCCGTGATCGCGGGATTGCGAAGTGGCGATGGGTAATGGGCCGTGAGGTGCGGACCGATTAGCTGTTGTAGTGGTTCCTCGCTTGTGGCCGATTGTCCTAGGACCTTTGCTCATCGGCGCATCCCAGGGGAAGTGACTCGCGAGCCCCGAGCCAAAGTTGTGCTGGATCGCACCGCCGCGTAGGGAGATCGCTCCTTCTACCAAAAACCTAGAGGCGAACGTGGGGGGGAGTTGTCCTTGCGCACGACGCTGTCGAGTGCCCCAAGGGTTTCCTCCAGGGGAGTCGACGAGTCAAAGTGGTGATGGTGGAGGGTGTCGACGTCGTCGGGACCGAGTCGTTGAAGGCTGTGATCGAGACCGGCGAGCAAGTACTTGCGTGATTCGAGGTCACCGTACGGTCCGAGCCACATGTCCCAGCCCGCCTTCGTGCAGGAGTGCACTTCGTCGTGCAATCCTCGAAAGTCCTCGCGCAGGATCCGCCCGAAGTTGGTCTCGGCCGCACTGTAGGGTGGTCCGCAATTGTTGGCGAGGTAGAAATGCGTCACGCACCGGTCGAGGGCCGGCCGAATGCTCGCCTTCTGGCTTTCGAGCGGGCGACCGTCGCCGAAGTTGTCCCAGAGACCCCACGTGATGGCGGGAAGTTAAACCCCGCTGCGACCGCAGCGACGATAGGTCGTGGCGTCGTAGCGAGTCGGTGCCGGTTGATAGTTCGACACGAGGTAATGGTAACGGCGCACCCAACGCGCCGAGAGTCCGAACAACGCGTAGTGCGTTCACGCCGTCGCCACTAGTCACGCGCATTCCGTGGCTAGCGTGACGCTGATGGGGATGGTATTCGACGAGGACGTGACGGTCGCGTGGAATGAGATGTTTGTCTCGCCGGGCACCCCTCGCGACCTCTACGCGCACCTCTTCGCCGAACTCGGTCGCTATCAGCCCGCCGAACTGCGTCAACGTTCCGAACAGCTCTCGCACACCTTCTCCGAGCGCGGCGTCACCTTCGCCCACAGTGGTGAGGAGCGGCCCTTTCCCCTCGACGTGGTGCCACGTCTCATCGGAGCGCTGGAGTGGGACTTGCTCGCACGCGGCATTGCCCAACGTGTACACGCGCTCGAAGCGTTTCTTTCCGACATCTACGGCGAGGGTCGGATCTTCGCCGAGCGACTCATTCCGCGTTCGGTTGTGACGTCGAGTCCACACTTCTGTCGTCCCGCCTACGCCATTGAACCGCCCAACGGTGTTCGAATCGCCGTCGCCGGTATCGACCTCGTGCGCGACGAGATTGGCAACTTCCGCGTACTCGAGGACAACGTCCGTATCCCCTCGGGCGTGAGCTACGTCATCGAGAACCGTCGCGCGATGACCCAAACGTTCGCGTCGCTCTTTTCGCAACACCGCGTTCACCCCGTCGACTCGTATCCGGCGCACCTCTTCGCCGCGCTGCGCGCCGCCGCTCCGCCGAGCGTGTCGGACCCGGTCGTGGTGGTACTCAGTGCTGGTGTACACAACGCCGCCTACTTCGAGCACGTGTTGCTCGCTCGCATGATGGGCGTTGAGTTGGTTGAGGGTCGCGACCTCCTCTGTCGTTCCAATCACGTCTACATGCGCACGACCAACGGTGAGCGGCCGGTCCACGTGATCTATCGGCGCGTGGACGACGAGTTTCTGGACCCCTTGCAGTTCTATCCCGACTCGGTCATCGGGGTTGCGGGACTCGTGAACTGCGCGCGCGCCGGCAACGTGGTGATTAGCAACGGCATTGGTAACGGGGTGGCTGACGACAAGTTGATCTATACCTACGTGCCCACGTTCATTCGTTTCTACTTGGACGAGGAGCCGCTGATCGACAACGTGGAGACCTACCGTCTCGAAGACCCCGACGTGCGCGCGGAGGTTCTTCGTTCACTTGGTTCCTACGTAGTGAAGCCCGTGGACGGGTCCGGAGGCAAGGGGATCGTCATTGGCCCCCAGGCGAGTAAGGAAGTGCTCGACGTCACGCGCGAGGCCGTGCTGGCGTCACCGAGAAACTGGATCGCTCAACGGCCGGTCGCGCTTTCGACACACCCCACACTCGTCGAGGAGAACGTGAGTCCGCGCCATATTGATCTACGCCCCTTTGCCGTCAACGACGGCCACGAGGTGTGGGTTCTTCCAGGCGGTCTCACGCGAGTCGCGCTCGGTGAAGGCGAGCTGATGGTCAACTCGTCGAGGGGCGGGGGATCGAAGGACACCTGGGTGCTCAACGACGAGTCCGTGCCGTACCGCGAATCGCGGATTGCAACAGTGCAACGACAACGAGCGACGAGTCGGCGCCAAAGTGACGGCCACGGGGGGAGGGGGGACCAGTGAGCGAACGCGGCATGCTTTCGCGGTTGGCCGAATCGCTCTACTGGATTGGTCGATACCTCGAACGCGCCGACGACACCGCGCGCATTGTCGACTCCTACGTCCACCGGTTGGTGGAAGACCCCTTCAACGACGAGGACGCCACGTGCCGGTCGCTCTATTCGATCCTCGGCGTGCACGTTGATGACGACGTGGTGTGCACGACGAGTGACACGCTCAAGGAGATTGTCTTCGACGCCGACAATACGAACTCCATTGCCGGTTCACTCAGTGGTGCCTTTGAGAATGCAAAGAGAAGTCGCGACTTTATCTCGTCCGAGATGTGGGTCGCGCTCAACTCCACTCGCAACCGTCTGCCCCAAATGGAGAACACGGCGCGCCGGCTGGGAGCCTCGCAGTACCTCCTCTTCGTTCGAGAACGCGCGGCTCTTCTCGCCGGACTCACTGACGCGACGCTCAGTCACGACGACGGATGGCACTTCCTCGTACTCGGACGCAGCGTGGAGCGCATTGACATGACGGCGCGCCTACTACGCGCACGGGTATTGAGTGAAGACCACGCACCGGACTGGCTGGCCTTCCTGCGGGCCTGTGGCGCCATGGAGGCCTTCATGCGTAGCACGAGCGAGATTCACGACGCCAACGGCGTCGCGGCATTTCTCTTGCTCGACCGGCTCTTCCCGCGATCGGTGTTGTTCTCATTGAATCTCGCCGACACCTGTCTCTTTGAGATTCAACCCACGAGTCAGCGCATCGCCACTGCCGACGCCGCTCGCCAGAGCCTCGCTCGCGCGCGGGGACGTCTCGAGTTCATTGACGCGACGCAACTGCTCGACCAGCTGCCCGAACTCTTGGAGATGCTCGAAGAGACCTGCGTACAGATCAACAACGCAGTCACTGATCGGTTCTTCCGACACGATGACTTCGTGGTGTGGTCGAGGGAGGGCGGGCTGTGAGCGAGTCACTAAGTCTCAGCATTCGTCACCACACCGGCTTCACCTACGACGGCATCGCGAAGTCTTCCTACAACGAGGCTCGGATGACGCCGATTACCACTTCCAACCAAGAGGTGCGCCACAGCCAACTCTCGGTACAGCCGGTCGTGCCACTTTCGTCGCACGTGGACTACTTCGGTACCGCCGTCACGGCCTTCGACATCCAAGAGCCACACTCGAAGCTTGAAGTGGAGGCGAGGTCGACTGTGGAGAGCCGCGCCGCGTCGCTCCAGCGTGCGCTTTCGTGGTCCGAACTCGGTGAACCGACGCTCGTTGACTTCTTTTCGGAGTATCTCTTAGAGACCGAACGCACGGCACTCGTCGGTGACGCACTCGGTCCAATTGACCAGTGGGCGAAGACGTTCGACGTCCACGACTGCGTTGACGCGGTCGGGGAGTACGTGCGCAACCGCATTACCTACGTGCCCGGCGCAACGTCGGTGTCGGCCACCGCGCAAGAGGCGTGGGACCAGAGCGTCGGCGTCTGTCAAGACATCACCCACGTCACGATCGGGTTGCTGCGCTCACTGGGCCTACCCTCTCGCTACGTTTCGGGCTACCTCTATCCGTCCGAGGACGCCGAAGTGGGAGTGAGCGTTGCCGGACAGAGCCACGCGTGGGTCGAGTACTTCGCGGGAAGTTGGACGGGCATGGATCCGACCAACGGGATCCGCGAAACTGCGCGTCACATCATCGTGGCGAGTGGACGTGACTACGACGACGTTGCGCCACTGAAAGGCGTCTACCAGGGAGCGGCGGCGTCGAGTCTTGGCGTCATTGTCGAGATGAGCCGTTCCCACTGAGTACGTTCAATGACCGACCAGTTGGCGAGTGGTGATGTCGATGAGTGGGTGTTCATTGGGTTGAAGGGTGCGCAGCACGTGCAATAAATCGGTTTTGGGGACACTGACGCACCCGGTCGTGGGGTCTCCTCTACTCACGTGCAAGAAGATTGCTGAACCGCGTCCGCGCACGACGGGGGAGCGGTTGTAGGAAATGACGGCGAGGTATTCGTACTGCGGTACGGTCTTCCAGAGCGCCTCGGAGTCACCACCGAAGTGCGGCGCGACACCACAGGGGACGTGCACGAAGCGGTTGTAGCGGACCGATCGAGCGTCCTCATCCCACCAGTCGCCACAGACTAAGCGGTGGTACGAGAAGTGGACGCCGGGATTGGGATCAATGCCGTACATCGTCAACTCGATTGCGAAGAGGCCGATAGGGGTTGTGTTGTCGCCCTCACGCTTGTGCGAAGTAAGTCCGTGAGAACCCACGAATGAAGGATACGGACCGGCCACTGCTCGCCAGCACGCGCCGACGCGGGTATAGAGCTCGAGCACGGCCGTCGTCGACCGCGACGTCGCGGCAATCACGGTAATCAGTTGAGTGCTCCCACCAGTACCGGCAATTGCGTCGAGCGTCGCGTCACAGGTCGACGAACGTGACGAGCGTAGTGATATGGCGCCGGCGCTCAAGGGCACGGTCACCGACACGACAGTGACCACAGCTAGCGAAAGGCTCGCGAACGTCAGCCGCCGGTTGCCGAGAAATGCTGGAAGTCCGGTGAATCTCCCCATCGTCCTCCCCACAGCCACCCTACGGAGGCGAAGGCGCTGTTAAGCGCGCCGCCAACCTCGGCCATGCCCGGTCGAATGTTGAGTCGGTTCACGTAGGCCTTGCCGGCCACCGGTTGGGCGACGCCGTTAAAGACGTAGGGGTTTTGCACCGGATTGACATCGATCGCTTCCCCGTAGGCGTGAACTGACCACCCGGACGCGCCGTTCGCTACCGCGTCACGGCAGTTGAATCCCGAAGTGTTGTCAGCCGCCATCGACGCAGGGTCTGAGCCCTTGAAGTGCGATTCTGGAATCAATGAATGAATGGGAAAACGGTGCAAGTACAACGTCTCAAAGACATGAATAACGGCTCGCGCGACCGAGGCATTGACCACGATGGAACCTCCATCACTGTGGCCGTTAAATCCAACGTAGCGAACGTGAATGAGCCGAAGCTGCGTCGGTGCGACGGGGCATCCGGGATGCCACGTCTTACCAAGCGTCGCCGCGGTGACGGTCGAGACGCTGACGACGAAGGGGGGGAGTGGTGACGGCGTCGCGCCCGACGGCGTCGCGCCCAACAACGCGCTCGACAGAACCACAATGACAGACGCCACTCGAAACAACCGCCGCTGACGAGAGGACGAGAATGTTGTTCGCGTCATCGCCTAAGAGTACATCGGGCCTCCAAGAAATTACGACACGAACGTGCGGCGATGGTACAGCCCGTGACCTGGTAACTACACTTCGGTGATCACTTCAACCCCATTTTGCTGGCGACCGTGAGTTGTTCTCGCCACCTGGTCGGACGGGCATGTGTGCTCGCCGCAGTCACGTTCCTCGTTGGCTCTTTCGTTATGGGCGTTGCGGACTCGTCGGCCTCATCTCTCGCCAACTCTTCCTGGACCGTCTATCACGGCAACGTCGCCGGTAGCGCAAAAGCAAACGGACTTGCGTTCGTCGACACACGAAAGGCCGCGTGGACGTCGCCGACGCTCGACGGCGCACTCTACGGGGAGCCACTGGTTTTTGGCAATGACGTGTACGTGGCGACCGAGAATGATTCCGTCTACGCCCTCTCATCAGCGACGGGCCGCATTGTCTGGAAGCACCACGTGGCAAAGGCGGTTCCATCGTCGCAACTGCCCTGTGGCAATATTTCACCCGAAGTCGGCATCACGGGTACACCGGTAATCGACGTAGTGCGCCACGAGATATTCGTTGTAGCAGACGAGATGGTACGGGGCCATCCCGTGCACGAGTTGGTGGGGCTAAGCACCCGGTCGGGTGCCGTACGAATGTCGCGCGACGTCGATCCACCGGCATCCGTGTCAGTCGCCCTGTTGCAGCGAACCGGGCTCACGCTCGATAATGGTCGAATCATCTTCGGGTTCGGTGGCAACGAAGGTGACTGCGCCTCTTATCGAGGACGGGTCGTTTCGGTGTCTGAGACGGGCGCTCGGACGAACTACTTCACGGTCGACCGGGCAGGCGGCGAGAGCCAGGGGGCCGTCTGGATGGGCGGGGCGGCGCCCGCCGTCGACGCCAAAGGCAACGTCTGGGTGAGCGTCGGCAACGGGTCGGTGAACCAGAGCGGCCATCGGTTTGATGACAGCGATTCGGTACTGGAACTTTCCTCGACAATGCGACTGCGCCAATATTTTGCACCGAGTTCGTGGCCCCAGGACAACGGGAGCGACTTCGACTTGAGCATGGAGCCCGTTCTACTGAGTGATGGACTCGTCGTCATTGCGGGAAAGTCGAGAATCATCTATCTGTTGAATGGGCACCATCTCGGAGGCATTGGTCACGAGCTGTCGCGCCTTGCGTCGGGATGTAGCGACGACGTGGACGGCGGTGGTGCGGTGAACGGTGCGACCGTGTATCTACCGTGCGTCGCTGGCACGATCGCACTTCGGGTCAGTGCAACGTCACCGGCGCTGCACATTCTCTGGTCGGCCCCGTCAGGCGGGGGACCGCCGATCATCGCGGCGGGACTCGTCTGGTCCATCGGACAAAATGGTGTTCTCTACGGACTGAACCCGTCGAACGGCAACGTACGCCAGCAAGCCACTATTGGGGTACCAATTAATCATTTCCCGACGCCGAGTGTTGGCGACGGACTCTTACTGGCGCCGAGTGCTAATCGCGTCGCCGCGTTTCGAATGTTCAACGCCGGTTAGAAACACGTTACGTGTCCGGAGGGCGTTGATTTGCAAACGGTCGTGGTGGTCACTGGCGCAGTAGTGGGTGGACTATAGGGAGTCGTCGTCACCGGAGCTCTAGGCACGGTTGTTGGAGGAGCGGTGGTAACCGGAGTCGTAGTTCTAACGATCGGCGCAGTGGTCGGCACCGTCGTGGTCGCTGAATAATGCGTCGATCGCTTTGGCGCACCCTTCTTCGAGCGAGAGGGCGTACTTATCTTTGTCCCAACACCTTGAGCGGATTGCTCCGACGCTGCGGTGGTCGACGTTGTTGCACTCAGTAGTGGTTGCTCGGTTGTCATGGTGACTGCGGACGAAGCGTTGGCCGCGCTGGCTTCGTGGGCAAAGTTGCTGATGCAAAATCCCGTCACGATCCCTGATCCAATGAAGATCATCTGCGTGAGTTGGCGCACGCGAGCCAATCGGCGTCGTCGCAGTTGCGGCGTGCTCAATACCTCCATCATCGGCGGCGCCCGGCGTGCGAAACCCTATCCATCATCAGAACTCCTCTGCGGCCATCGCGGCCCTCACGGTGGTTGTGAGCGAGTTCGCTAGAAGTCACCGTGACCTTCGAGACGCGACTGTTGAGACGCGCGACGCCGCGCGACACGGGGGAATGCCTTGTCCTGCGTGACGTGGAATCCAGTGTGAACGCGTCCTGAGCGGTCCGAGTAAACGTTGTGACGATGGCAATTTCCTTCACGGGCGACGGCCACATTCCGGCTCAGGAACGACGATTGGTGTCGCGAAGTTGAGCGACGCGGTACCGTTAGCGTTCAACGACGTGCACTCACAGGTGTGAACCATCAATCCTCCTCGCGTCTGGTTGATGCAGAGTTATTCGAACTTGCACTCTTTCATTCGAAAAGCAACGAGCGCTCAAAACCGGCACTTCGACGGGAAAATCGTGGATGACGCTAAAAGACTGACGACACGAGTGTCAAATTGGTTGATACGGCATTGAATGGAATGACGCATCATGCAACGAACAACGCATGACGTTTTCTTTACAATCGCGTAGTGGCCACGACACATCATTACTCAACGTCAAATCTGCGTGCACGAGCGCGTCATAGCGTCCAAATGAATTCAGTGGCCGCATCCCCACGGTCAAGAGATTTCTAGAATGCTGCAATGGATCTAGAACTAACCGACCGAGCTTTTCTCATTACCGGTGGCACCGACGGACTAGGTCTCGCACTCGCCCAACGCCTCGTCGCCGAAGGCGCGCACGTTGCGGTGTGCGGGCGAAACGAAGAACGACTCGCTCGGGCCCAGGATGTGCTTGGCTCCGACGCGCTGTGCTTTTCTGCCGACGTCACCAGCGCCGATCAGCTCGACGAGTTCGTTTCGGTGACGTTGACGCGTTTTGGCCGTCTCGACGGCGCCGTCAATAACGCGGGCCGTTCGGCTGGAACGTCTATCGCGGATTCGAACGACGACCAGTGGCGCGAGGACTTCGAGTTGAAGGTCATCGCCGCCCTCCATACCGCGCGTCAAGTATTGCCGGCACTCGAGGTAACCCAAGGCGCGATAATCAACGTGCTCGCGATTCTCGCGCGTACGCCCTACGCCGGTACGTCACCGTCGTCGGCCACTCGAGCGGCCGGTCTCGCCCTCACTAAGACACTGGCGAACGAGGTGGGCGTGCGCGGCGTGCGGGTGAACGCAATCTTGATTGGACTAATTGAATCTGGTCAATGGGTTCGTCGTGCCGACGAAGAGAACGTGAGCGTAGACGAGTACTACGCGAAGGCGTCGACCGGTTCACGAATCCCGTTAGGACGCTTTGGACGGGCCGACGAATTCGCCGATCTCGCCGCATTTCTGCTCTCACCTCGCGCGAGTTATCTCACCGGCATTGGCATCAGCATTGACGGAGGACTCTCGCCCGTCATTTGACGACGCCACATCGACGCCGTGAGCACGTAGGCTTCACTTACGTGTTTGTGCACCTAATGAAGCGTACGGCGGTTTCCGCTACAGCCTTGCTGGTCTGCTTCTCCAGTCTCATTGAACTGCCCGCGAGTGCTTCGCCGACGGTTCCCGCGACGTCCATCGGCTTCGACGTCAGCTTTCCCCAGTGCACGAGCACGCTGCCCATCGCACCGGGTTTTGCCGTCGTCGGCGTGAACAATGGCCGGAACTTCACCGTCAACAGGTGCCTGTCGAAAGAACTGGCGTGGGCGAAGACGGCGATAAACGCCGCCCCGGCCTTTTACGTCAACTCTGGGAACCCCGGACCGGTCAACGACACTGCGTGGCCCACGAGTCAGTCGACTCCCAAGATCTGCGACGGAGCCAATTCGGCGCCGTGCTCGTACGACTACGGATGGAACGCCGCGCGCGCGTCGTACGCCGCGGCGGTGAGGGCCGAAAGCACAGACGGTTCGACGTCGCCCGCCGCAGACGCCAAGGCCGCGAACTGGTGGCTCGACGTGGAGACGGCTAATCCCTGGGAGGCGCGCATCACCATCAACGGTGCCACGACGTTGGCGTACACCAACGACCAGGCGTCGGTGCTCGGCATGGCGGCCTATTTCACCAGTATTGGGGTGAAGTCCGTTGGGATCTATTCGGCGTCTTCGATGTGGCGCGCGATCATGGGACTCAAGGTAACGGCATTCTCGGCATATTCCTTATGGATCCCCGGACCCGGTTCACTCGTCAATGCCGAGGCTCAATGCGCTGTGCCGTCGTTCCTCGGTGGGCGCCTCGGCATGGTGCAGTACCCGTCGTTGGGTCTCGACGGCGACTTCATCTGTGGTCTATT
>CAJDUS010000003.1_pt1 | contig 43902 bp, 35 predicted proteins | sample 7390831 | NCBI WGS metagenome assembly CAJDUS01 (sample SAMEA7055684, study PRJEB34461) | soil metagenome | biome: terrestrial ecosystem; feature: Peninsula; material: soil | place: Antarctica | collected 2016
TTATGGTCACGACAGCGAGTCCCCTTTCATGGCAGTACGGGGCGGGTCAATGTCCGAATCGTACTGAATGTTTATTCAATTTGTCGGATCGAATCGTGATTGCGCCAACATGTTGTTCACATGTTGTTCGAACGGCGAAGAATCCGTGCCGTCATTTCTCCATCGCGGTCCTCGCAGACGCAGATCGTGGGCCGAGGGACTCGCCCTACGAACCGAATACCGGCACAATCTGGCCACGGGCAATGGCGTGAAATCGTAGATTGAAACCCACGACGGCCGCCGACGAGTCACGGTCCACGTCGAGGCGCTCGACGTCGAGTGCGTGGACGGTGTGCACGTAGCGATGGGGTTCGTCTCCGGGAGGCGGTGCCGAACCGACGTATCCCCACGTTCCGGCGTCATTGCGAATCTGCACCACGCCGCTCGGCAATAACGTCGAGTCGTGGGCGCCGGCGCCAGTAGGCAGCGAGGTCACCACTGTGGGAATATTGACCGCCAACCAGTGCCAGAATCCACTACCGGTCGGAGCGTCGGGGTCGTGCACCGTGATCGCAAAGCTTTTCGTCTGCTCCGGGAAACCGGTCCAGGAAAGTTGCGGCGAGAAGTTCGAACCGCTGTATCCCATGGAGTCAGCAACCTGCGCCGAGGCCAGCATTTGGCCGTCGGCAACGTCCGTACTCGAGAGTTCAATGGTTGGAACATCTGGAAAATAGGAGAAGGTGAGTGGTGGTCGATTCTCGGCGGTCATGGAGTCCTCTTTGCACTGTTGTCGGCGTTATCTCGACTGTAGTCACGCGTGTCGTTTTCGACACGTGTCGCCACCGTGTCGGGATGCAACACGGCAATGTCGCGACACCCGTGCAAAAAGAGGCGGCTGTTACCGTGACGCCGCTACGTCGGGTGAAACGAGTCCCATTTCGAGGAAATTAATGACGTTGGAGGCCGAGTAGTCGTTACGTCCGACGAGCAACGGAGCAATGTCATTGATGCAGTCGCCGCTCGTGACGATTGGCGATTCGTTGGGACTCTTACGCCGGATCTGGCCAAGGCCGGCCGTCGCCATGAGCGCGTTGCAGAGGCACGTGCGCTCAACCGTGTCGTCCAGCGAACCACCCTTGGCGACGAACGCGTCAACTGGTTCACTCGGACATCGATAACCCACCGAGCCGTCAGGCTTCACGTACGCCTCACGGAGGTAACCGAGATCGCACCGACGTTCACGATGCTCGTACACGTCGGGATCAGAGAGTGTGCCTTCAATTTCAGCGACCTTGAAGGGATACCCGGTCGATGACGCCCGTGTCGATGTTCGTACGTGGACGTGGTCCCCTTGCACTTCGGCAATGACTTTCGCGCGAAGTGCAGGTTCCATTCCCGATTCGCGACAGTAGGCGAAGAGCGTGCCTACTTGGACACCGGTTGCGCCGACGCTCAATGCGTCGCGCACACTTGACGGCGTCGTAATTCCCCCGGCGAGCCAGAAAGGTACGCCGGAGGCGCGCATTACTTCAAAGTCAACCTGGTCACGCTTACCGTAGATAGGGTCGTTGTTGGCGTCCAGGAGGAGCGCGCCTCTCGGTGGCGCGTTGTGTCCTCCAGCAATGGGGCTTTCCACAACGAAACCGTTCACCACGCCTGAGCTGCGTCGAATGAGGGCGTTGGCGAGGACGTGCGACGAAATGATCGCCAGAAAGTTCGGCCGTTTAAGTTCACGGGGACTGTCGAAGTCCGCTGGATTGAAGTGGAGCATCGGCACCCGGTCACTTTTCGTGGCGCCTTCTAACTCCAACGCCGACTCAACGACCTCGCCAATGGCGAGTCGGTCCAGGATGCCCGGAATATTTGCGGGAATACCAGCTCCCATCAGCACATAGTCGACGCCCGCGAGCATCGCGCCGTAGAGCGAGGGCACGGTTGGAAGCTGCACCTTGGTCAAGAGATTGATGCCGACGATGCCGTCGTGGCCGCTCTTGGCGAGCGCCACTTCGACGAAGCTCGCCAACACCAGGAGGTCCTGCGAACTCTGTACGTGGCGGTGCGTGAGCATCGGAACGGCGCGGTAGGGAGCATTGGGTGCGCGCCTGGCGGATGCGTATTTCGCGAGTACTTCGTGCACGACTGTCTGGGACGGAAACTGATCAAGTATCGCTCGAAGTTCAGCGTCAACGCCCTGATCCTGGAGACGTCGCACGAAGACGGAATCAATCGCCGTACCCGACACGACACCCAGTTGACCAGCCATCGCCACCGAACGCGCGAGCGGCCAATGCGAAATCGCGATCCCCATGCCACCTTGGATGAGCCACGGCAGTGGTCGGACGGGAGGTGTCTCTCGCTGGTTCATCACGCGTCTCGCCCCAACAACCGGGCAAGCGCAGCAAAAAGAGTGCACGAACTCATGTAGAGCGACCACCACCGTTCCGTTGACTTCAATTTAACGTTGCACTCGTACGACCCCAAAGTGTCAAAAGTCCTTTCACCGTGCCAATTGTTATCAACAACGCGTGATGACATTCCATTTTTGGAACCCAAGTGGCCTTCACAAGTGCAACGTCACTAAGTGCCGAGTCCGTGCAATACGACGTGTCCGGTTCACTCCTTGTGCAGCCGCGCCGAAATCAGAGTGGCGCAATCACTACAAGTCAATATGACAATTTCGTAGACGCTTTTCAAAACATTTAGTCCACAAACAAGGTTTTGTGAATTATGAACAGTCGATTAACTCATTGCCAGAGTGTCATGCGGCTTGATTCACAAACGCGCTACACACTCACGATGTCGTACCTCGTCTATCAATCGAGAGGAAAAAGCAACTCGTACATTGCGAATCGTCAGCACAACGACGTGGTACTGAAAGCATCGTGGTGTCGCGATGTCACTCTTTAACAACGCGGACAACGTTGTAACAACTTCTTTCGCAGTTCCTGAGAAACGACTGTGAGCACGAAAGTCGCGGTTACCGTTGTTGTAGGTAACAAAGAGCGAATCTCGGAGTGGTCATGCAAGTAAAGAATATTTTCGGATCGAGGCGCCACGTGTTGACGCGAATGATCGTCACCAGCGCCTTGTTGGGTTCAACGTTTCTCGTTGGTCTCGCGACCACCGCGTCCGCGGCTGGCCCGTATCACTTAGTCGTACAGACCCAACCATCGCCAGCGGCACAGAGTGGTACTGCGCTTGCCGTACAACCAAGCGTCGCAATCGAAGATAGTACGAACGCGGTCGTGACCGGATTCACTAATTCCATGACGGCAACGATCACCACGGGTGGCGTCTCAGTCTCAGGCGGAACGGCGACCGAGGTTGCGGGTGTTGCCACGTTCTCGGGGTTGACGCTCAATGCGCTCGCGGGTACGTACACCTTGACCTTTACCGATGCGACTAACTCGGCGACTGGTGTCTCGAACAACGTCGTTGTCTCCGCCGGTGCCGCGAAACAACTCAAGCTCTCCACGCCGCTCATTGCGGGTGCCATTAGTGGCGTTGCGCTTAACCCACAGCCCGTCGTCAATGTTGAAGACTCCGGTGGCAACATTGTCACCAGTGACACCTCGACTGTGAGCGCCGCTTACAGCGTGGTCGGTTCCACGGTTATCAACAACACCAAGAGCGCCGTAGCCGGTGTTGCGACATTCGCCGGATTTACAATTACCGCTCCGATTGACACTTCAACTGGCACCTTGACGTTCAGCGACGGATCACTTACTCCGATTTCGTTGACTTCTGTCGCCATTACTGGCCCCGCCACGAAACTGGCCGTTATCACACAGCCGTCGGTCACCGGTACCAGCGGAACGGCGCTCGTGGTCCAGCCCGTAGTCAGCGTTGAAGATGCCGCCGGTCAAGTAGTCAAGGGCGACACTTCGACAGTGACCGCAGCGATTGTGAGCGCGCCGGCGGGCTCGTCCGTCACCAGTCCGACGAAGGCCGCTGTGGCCGGCGTCGCCACATTCTCCGGCCTCGCTCTAAACGCCCTCGCCGGTCCGTACACTTTGACGTTCTCTGACGGCGCGCTCACCCCCGTGGTGTCGAGCAGCATCACATTGGGCGCCGGTGCCGCGTCGCAGTTAGTCGTCGTCACCCACCCGAGCGCTTCGGCCGCAACGGGACTTGTACTTGCTCAACAGCCCGTCGTGAAGGTCGAAGACTCCGGTGGCAACGTATTGACAACCGTCACCACTGGCGCCGTCACGGCGAGCATCCTTACCGGCACCGGAGGAACGCTCAGTGGTGGAACAACCGCCAACTTCGCGGCCGGCGTGGCTACGTTCAGCGGATTGATCCTCACCGGGGTTCCCGGATCTAGCTATACCTTGAAGTACTCGGGAGACAGCGTGAGCGCCAATGACACGACCGTAATCATTGTTGGTCAGCCACAGACGACGCTCGTCGTCACGTCGGTGAATGCCACCTACGGACGTACCTACGCGCTACACACGAGCGGCGGATCCGGAACAGGCGCCACGACGTACGTCGCCGCTAACGGCACCGCATCTGGGTGCTCGCTCTCGGGCGCAACGCTCAAGTCGTCGAGTACCGGTACCTGCATCGTCACCGCCACGAAGGTGGCTGACTCCACGTACGCCACGACGACATCCGTTGCCGCGACCGTCACGTTCGCGAAGTTGCCGATTCCCCACGCTGTTCGTGTGAACTACTCGGTCAACAAGGCCGCCTTGAGTTTGGCCGCTCGCAACACAATCATCGCGCTATCGAGGAAGCTGACGACGCACTCGACCGTGCTGGTGACTGGTTACGCGAAGGGCAACCTCAGGTTGGCCCGTAGCCGAGCCATTGTCGCCGCGCACTTTCTCGTTCGTCGTGTGCACGTAAGGATCCACTACCGCTACATCACGAGGTCCGCCACACAAAGCGCTTTGCTTAGGACCTTGGGTCAGTAGGACCAATTCGTGGTGCTCCCCGTGAGCACCGAGCAAAAGACCGGCCCGCCATTACGGCGGGCCGGTCTTTTGAATGTCGAAGCGCAGAGCGCCGACGTTGTGGCTCTCACGCGACAGCACTTGCCGTCCTCGAAGCCATCACATCCACCGACCTGCGAGGTAAGTTGTGGCGTGTGGCGCGCTGGAGTTGAGTAAACGAGATTTAGGGTCAATACCGACGTACGTGATAACGGACGTGAAGTGGCACGGATGGAGGACGTGTGGCAATGTCAGACGAGGATGTCGTAGTTCCCGATCTGGAGTTGTACTTCTGGAATTCGGTGGACCTGCTCTCGGTCTTCCGACAAGGCGGAAGGCTCGGTGTCACGAACCCGGCGTGGGAAACGGTCCTCGGTTGGGACCCCGGAAGGCTTGAGAGTCAACGCTTCAATGACTTCGTGCATCCCGATGACGTGGCACGAACGAACGAAGAGTCCGACATCGTGTGGAACGGCATTGACGACACACGCGTCGGATTTCAGAATCGCTTACGCCGCCGAGACGGTTCCTACTGCTGGATTGAATGGACGTCACGACGACAAGGGGACCTGATCTATTCGACCGGACGCGACGTAACGGTACGCAACGAGTATCTGGCACGCTTAGACGCCAGCGTCGAAATGACGTCGGCCATCTTTAGCGCCGCGGCTGACCTCATAGTCATTGTCGACCGAGATCTGAAGATTGCGGACTCCAGCCCCCGGGGGCAGAACTTCTTTGGCTACCCCGACGAGCGAACGTCGGGCGCTGACGTCTTCACAATTGTTCATCCCGACGACCGCTCGAACGTGGAGGCCGCCCTCACCAAAGTCTTCGAATCGGGTCAGCAAGAAGTCGTAACCGTGCAGTACCGGGGGCACCACGCAGATGGTCACTGGATGACGATTGAGGCTCGTGGCCAATCATTGCATTCGAGTAATGGCGTACCGACTCACGCGGTCTTCATTTCGCGCGACGTCACCGACGCCGTTGCCTCCGAGTCAGCCCTCGAGCGATCGTTCAATAAAACGAAAGCGATACTTGACGCTGCGCCAGATTCAATTATCGTGATCAACCGCGACCTCATGGTGATGGAGGCGAGCCCCGGCACGGAAATGATTTACGGGTACCCGAAGTCGGAACGGATGGGTCGAAGTTCGCTCACCATTATGCACCCCGACGACAAGGAGTTCGTCACGAACGAACTCGAACGACTCTTCGCTAGGGACTCGGACGAATTGATCTCGTACCGTTTTCGCGCACAACATGTCGACCGCCGTTGGCTCATCATTGAAACTCGCGCGCGATTATTGCGCGATCACGAGAGCGACGAACCGCGAGCCGTCTTAGTGTCGCGCGACATCTCCAAGTCGGTGGCGGTCGAAAAGGCACTCGAGATAGCCAAGGAGGAGGCCGAACGGGCCAACGCGGCGAAGAGCGAGTTCATGTCGCGAATGAGCCACGAACTGCGCACGCCGCTTAATTCAGTTCTGGGCTTCGCGCAGATTCTTCAGATGGAATTGCAGTCGAGTGACGACCTCGAGCTCGTAGACCACGTGTACAAATCGGGACAACACTTGCTAACACTGATAAATGAGGTTCTCGACATTTCTCGGATCGAATCGGGAAACATCGGGCTCACGGTTGAGTCCGTCAATCTTTACGACCTGGTGAGTGAGTGTCTCGATATCATCGGACCCCAGGCCAACGATCGTAGCGTCGGCATTGGCTACAGCGACACCTTCGACTTTCTGGTTCGCGCCGACCATCTTCGTCTAAAACAGGTAGTCCTCAATCTGCTCTCGAACGCGATCAAGTACAACCGACCTCACGGCAGCGTGACATTGCACTGCCAGGCGAGATCTGGTTACGTCCGCTTCGCGGTCTCGGACACCGGTCACGGCATCGCGCCCGAACTGAGAGAACGACTCTTCACGGCCTTTGATCGTCTCGACGCTGAGTCGCGCGGTATCGAAGGAACGGGGCTCGGTCTCACGCTTTCGAAGTCGCTCATCGAGGCAATGGGTGGGACACTCGGCTTCGAGAGCGTCGTTGACGACGGATCGACGTTCTGGTTTGAATTGCCACTCTTCGGTGCTTCGCTCGCGACCGTCGCTAGGATGGCGCCAGAGGGCTGACGGGAGATTCAAGAGTCACCATGCGGACCATTCTCTATATCGAAGACAATCTCTACAACGTGCAGTTGGTCGAGCGGCTACTGCTGCAACGTCCCGATATTCAACTCCTCACCTCCGTGCAGGGAAGCCCCGGCATCAACATTGCCAAAACTCGACATCCCGATTTGATATTGCTCGACGTTCACCTACCCGACATCAATGGCTTCGACGTCTTAGAGCAGTTGCGCGTCAATCCCGCAACTGCGGTCATTCCGATCGTCGTGCTGTCGGCCGATGCGACACCCGGTCAGCTAAAACGGTTCCGAGACGCCGGTGCCGATGAATATTTGACGAAACCGCTCGACCTTAAACTCCTGCTGAACCTCATCGACGTTTACCTCGGCGACAAAGACGCGGCTGCGGTGGCGCCGATTGATTCAAAGTAGATCGTGAGTTGACTCCTGCGTCCGTGCGAACGCGAAGGCATTTCTAGACTTCAAAGTAGGCTCGCCCACTAAACAAGAGGTGTCCCATGGCCAATGACTTTCGATTCGTTCTCACCGAACGCGAACGCGACACCATCACGATTTGGTTGAACCACCCCGAGCGACTGAACGTGCTCTCGCTCCAACTGATGGAGGAACTCACTGCCGCGTTCAATGTGGCGGGGGCGAGCGACGCCACCGGCGTGGTCCTCGCCGCAAAGGGTCGACTCTTTAGCGCCGGGCACGACTTCGCCGAGATGGCAAATCAAAGTCTTTCGTCGGTTGAACACCTCTTTAGCGTGTGCGCCAACATGATGACGACGGTCCAGTCGATTCCCCAGCCGGTGGTGGCGAGGGTACACGCCCTGGCGACCGGAGCTGGATGTCAGCTCGTCGCCACGGCCGACGTGGCGGTGGCGGCTGAAGAGGCGACCTTCTGCACTCCGGGCGGTAAGGGTGGACTCTTCTGTACGACACCAATGGTCGCCGTCGGTCGCACAATCGGGCGTAAGCGTGCCCTCGAAATGGCAATGAGCGGCGACCCAATTGACGCCCGAACGGCAGAAGGGTGGGGACTGGTCAACGTGGTGGTTCCCATGGTTGAACTTGATACCGCAACGAGACATCTACTTCGACGAGTAACCCGAGGGAGCGCGACGTCGAAGGGCATTGGCAAGTTGGCTTTCTACGAACAAATGTCCATGTCCCAATCCGACGCCTACGACTTTGCATCCCACGTCATGGCCACGGCCAGTCAACTTCCCGACGCGCAGGAGTCGATCAGCGCCTTTATCGAAAAACGTGCGCCGATGTTCTCATCGAGGAACGGGATCACGACGGAAACGCCGTCGTAGCGTGTTGAATTACGCAACGTCGGCCCCAATGACGTCGTGAGGTTGAAGAGTGAAGAATCCATCGGCGAAAAGAGCATTGAGCACAACCGAAGGATCTTGCGACCAGTTGAGTCCTTCGGCCTGATGACGGCTCATGCGACCTGTCGTTAAACGCATGAACGAATAGCGCGACGTTACGAGTTCGATTGGCGCCTCGGTGCCTTCGACGTGATGGGTTCCATCTTCGGTCGTCGCCAATACGCCGGGTGCCTCAGCGTCAACCAACATCGAACTCATGCGGTCCCTCGCGCGTTCTGCACCGACGCGAACCGAAGCACTAGTCCGGTCACCGGTAATGCCGAGCGCGTGATTGATGTCGTGTTCGTGGGTGACGACGTCAAACGACAACGCTGCGAACGATGGTGGTGCGTCGCCGATGTCTTTGGGTAGGGCGTTCCACACGTCGAGGACGTTCTCCAGCGTTTCACTGCGATGACGTTCAACCTGCGCCTTCGACCATTCGCCAAAGCCGCTCGTCGGCATGCGCCCCGCCACGCGGTCCTCCAATACTCCCGTGAGATGTCCGATCACGTCTTTCACGCTCCACTCGGGGCAGCACGGAACTATGGTCGCCAACTCGGCGTCGCTGAGGGTTCTCGCCAGGGCGTCGATGCGAGCGTGCGCGGATTCGTAAGCATCTCTTTGTTCTTCAGTTGTTGACATGGAGCCAAATGTAGTGCCGGTGGCGACCACTATCAATGGACCACGAGGGACCACGAAACACACAAATGCTTAGGGAATCTCCGGTTGAGGAGGAGGTAAGTACTCCCGCGGTGCGTTCTTTTCCGTCAGGTACTTCTGCAGGATGAAACCAGTTCGAGCAAAGGCTTCAACGACCGCGAGAGCGATCAATGCGGTCAACGCGTACGAAGCGAAACCGGAGCGGTTGTTCGTTACCGAATCCTCTGCGAGTCGAAGGCCGAGCAACAGTGCCAGCAACGCATACTCAGTTCCGCTGCGTCGAAGAATGACACTTTTAATACCGGGAATCGCTCGAACGTACATCACGCGAGCCCTCGCCCACCCAATGGCAACGCCGAAGGGAGCACCCAGTATCGCGCACGAGACGTGCCCAACATCTGAAGACGCGAGGCTCCAGAAAATCTGCCCAATCAATACGAGAGAGATCAGCGGATCAACCAAGGTGATGGAGAGTGGACGTAAGCGCTCGCGTTTCACCAACGTCACGTTGGTGGAATTGCGCCTTCCCTTTCTGGTTTCGGTCGAAATAAAGACCATTGCGGCTATAACAATGAGCGACGTAACTCCATTGCCGGACGATTGCATTGGTAAACACTACCGGCCGCCATACATCGTTCGATAAACGTTCGCGGACGAGTGGCTGTGAAAATTTCACACAATGGCTAGAGGCTCGCCACCGAAATTCTCATCGGTGAGATATTTAAAACTCAATAACTTTATGAAGCATCGGGCAATTATTGAGTTACAGAGATTTAACTGGGTATAACGGCAACCAGTTTGGGGGGCGCCTGGCGGTGGACTCGAAACTATTTGATGCGTCGACATTCCAGGACCTCGACGATGCCTCCAACTTCATCAGTGGCGTTCTTGAGGCGTCCACCGAATACTCCATTATTGCCACCGACCTCGACGGTTGCGTCCGTCTTTGGAATCAAGGTGCGTTGATCCTCTTCGGTTACGAGTCCGACGAAGCAATTGGCCAGTTACCGGCGTCAGAACTATTTGTCGACGAGGACATCAAGGCCGGTGTTTCGGGCCAGATCGCTGAAGAGGCGATGCGTAGCGGTAAGTGGGAAGGCCTCGTCACCGGTCGCAAGAAATCCGGTGAGACGTTCCCCCTCCGTCTCGTCGAGACGCCGCGGCTCGGCATCGGTGGTCAGGCCGTCGGCTTCTTGTTGATTGCCAAAGACATTACGGACGAGTTGCATCTCGCCAAGGCGTTGGCGGATACGCAGCTCTACACGCGCTCACTTATTGAGTCCAACATTGATGCGCTCATGACGACCGATGCGCTGGGCACCATTACCGACGTGAACGAGCAGATGATGATGTTGGCGGGACGGACCCGTGAAGAGTTGATTGGCACGATGTTCAAGGATCACTTCACCGATCCCCTCGCCGCCGAGGAAGGCATTCGTCAAGTACTCCAAGACGGACGGGTGACCAACTACGAGTTGATCGCTCGCTCTCGAAACGGTGACCTCACGGAGGTTTCCTATAACGCATCGATATTCCACGACCACGAAGGAAATCTTCAGGGAGTGATTGCCTCGGCCCGTGACGTGACCCAGCAAAAGGACCTCGAGCGTCAGCTTCACTCACAGCAGCTCTACACCCGCTCACTATTCGAGTCCAACGTTGACGCGCTCATGACGACCGACGCACTCGGCAACATCACCGACGCGAACCAGCAGATGGAGATGCTGACGGGCCGAAGCCACGAGGAGTTGATCGGATCACCTTTCCGCGATCACTTCGTCGACGCCGCTGCTGCCGACGAGGGTATTCGACTCGCTCTCCAAACTGGTCGGGCCACTGACTACGAGCTCACCGCCCAGGCCGAGGGTGGCGTTGAGACGATTATCTCGTACAACGGCACGACATTCTTCGACGAGAACGACCACCTGCTGGGCGTCTTTGCCTCGGCCCGTGACGTGACTGACTTTAAACTGGCCGAGGAGAATATTCGGATTGCCAGCGAAGAAGCCGAACGAGCCAACCTGGCCAAAAGCGAGTTCCTTTCTCGTATGAGTCACGAACTACGAACCCCGCTCAACGCCATTCTTGGCTTCACTCAATTACTGAAGATGAACAAGCTCGAGGGTGATCCGGCTCTGCGAGTCAATCAAATCAGTCTTGCCGGCGAGCACCTCCTCGATCTCATCAACGAAGTGCTCGACATAAGTCGGGTGGAGGCTGGTCAGATCGGACTTTCCCTCGAGGCAGTTCAATTGAGTGACGTACTGGCCGGTTCCGTCCAGATAGTCGCGAGCCTCTACGACCGTGCGGGGGTCGACCTAAAAGTTAACGTGAACGAGGATCAGTGGGCGCACGTTGACGCTCAACGGATAAAGCAGATTCTCCTCAACCTTCTCTCCAATGGCGTGAAGTACAACCGACCGCACGGCACTGTCGCTATTTCCTCCGAACGAGTCGACGACGAGCAGTTGGTCAGGGTGACAGATACCGGACCGGGAGTGCCGGAACTTCGTCTCGATGAGCTCTTCGTCCCCTTCAACCGTTTGGGCGCCGACAGCTCCGGCGTCGAGGGCAGCGGCCTCGGACTATCGCTTTCGAGAGCGCTCGCCCAAGCCATGGGCGGCGATCTGAAGCTGGAATCGACATCGTCTTCGGGCACGACGTTTCTATTGTCCGTGCCCGCTTGCGAACCGAACCATCTCGACGCCGCCATTGTCCCCACTCTCGACGGCATTGATGACACAGTCGAAGGATGGCGCATCAACGGCCCTCGCCCGACGCGCAGTCATACGATTCTCTACATCGAGGACAACTTAGCCAATGTGGACCTGGTCGAGGACGTGCTCGGTGGCTTGAAGAACGTGAACGTGGTCGCGGCAATCCAAGGGAGCCTCGGTCTCGAACTAGCACGTTCTGGCGGCATCTCCATGGTGCTCTTGGACATCCACTTGCCCGACATCTCGGGCGAAGAGGTTCTTCGTCAATTAAAACTCAATACACACACCAAGGCCATTCCCGTCGTCATGCTGACGGCCGATATTTCGGCGACGCCGGCACACTTCATCGCACTGGGCGCAAGAGACTTGCAGACGAAACCGATCGACGTGTACCGTCTCATCGATCTCGTGAACACCGTGCTTCTCGAAGTGGAGGCCCGATGAGCGCTTCGACTGCTCCGGCGTCAATCGTGCTGTACGTGGAAGACGAAGTCCTCAATCGCGAACTGATGCGCGGCATTTTTAAGTTCCGTCCCGAACTTCGATTGATGGAGGCGCGACTCGGCGTCGACGCGCTGGAGATGGCCAAAAGCGAGTGCCCTGATCTCATCCTGCTCGATCGCAACCTTCCCGATATGAACGGCGAAGAAGTTTTGCGAACGTTGCGTAGCCGCCCCGAGACCCAGTACACACCGGTCATCATCATTTCCGGCGACACTGCGCGTCCACAACCCGGAGAAGAAGCATTGGGCGTGCTCTATTACGTTATTAAGCCCTACGACATCGTTACCTTGCTGGCTCAAATTGACAGTGCACTCCGCACCCAAGGGGAGCCTCCGCCGATGAGCGGTTGAACCCACGGACTGCTGAAAGCCATTTAATCGGCAACCCCAATGAGTTGGCGTTACTATCGCTCAATTGAACGCCGATGACCTACTCGGTGCTGTCGATGTGCTCATTCGCTAACCGTGCTCTGTTGAATTTTGCAATGAACATTCGTTCTTGGGCCGTGAATTTATCAACTTTGACCCATGTGAGCGCGAAAAACTAAACCGCGATCCTCTCATTGAGTCGTCGGTCGGGCACCAGACGTAAGCCATCCACCACGACATTGCGGTTTCCCTCTATTTTCTTGCCTCGGCGTAACGGTCCGAACTCTTGGTGGTGCTCGTCATAGTGCGAATGAATTGGCATCCGTGACAATTTTTCAATGGAATCCTGACCACATCCACTGGTCCTTTCGGAGTGATCGTCAAAATGGTTCGACGCCACCTTGTGTGTAGCCCAGGCAACGATTCCCATCTACAGCGATTAAGTGCCCCCGGCAGGATTCGAACCTGCGCTCACGGTTTAGGAAACCGATGCTCTATCCCCTGAGCTACGGGAGCAGCGACTCGCCGCTTCTCTCGAAAGCCGTTCCGACGAACGTGATTCAAGAAGGCAACGAGACCTTCCAAGGGTACTGCGTCTCTCATTGGGCGTCGTGTCAGCGGTGGCAAGTGACTTTTGATTCGCCGATCAACGGTGACGCTCACCGCTAGAAGCGATTCAGCAGCACAAGCTCAGACACAAAGGTCTATGAACGCACACGATGCCAGTGCAGCAACGATTGGAATGTTGCTAACGGCGATTGACTTCATCGTGCCGAAAAGAAAGGGCCACACCTTCGTTCAACTGACCTATGCGTCGCGCTATGTCAATGTTCGACCGTGGCGATCATCGCCAGGATGGCTTGGTTCGCGTGCACAGGCACTAGTCGAATATCTGGATGCTCTCTTTGCCAAACCCGAAACAACTCATCAGCGAATCCCTGACCGATTCCCGCCACCCCGGTAAAGTCCAACTCCACCACCTCGAAGCCTTCCAGTCGGGCTCCCAATAGTTTTGCCTCGGTACGCGACACGAAGTCACCCCTGTTGAAAAGCTCGACGCGTAACGAAGTCCGATTGAGGCGATTGGTGACCGGGTCGGAAACACGTTGCACAATATTCTGGAACGTCGCCGTCGTGTCCAAAGGTATTTCGCAACGCACCAGTGTGCCTTTTCGCGGGTGCGGAAGCTCGCTGACAGCGTAGTCACCGATTTTATTGTTGACGGTCAAGGCGTAATCATTAGAAGAGAGAACGAAACGCTCAACTAACCTTGACGTGAGGAAAATTCCAAGGCCGCTGTGTCGGTCTGGTGCCGTGGTCTGCTTGCCCTTCGTCAACTCTCCAACCGCTTGAAAGTCATTGTCAAGATCCTTCGATTCACGTATCGACGCGAACGCGCCAACGCCATCATCCTCAACTTCAAAGGCAATGCGATCGTTGTCGATGAACCATCGAACTTCGATCGTGGTCCCGTATGAGTGATCGATCGCGTTGTTCACCATCTCGGTGAAAGCAAAATTCAAGATGCTCAGGACTGGGCCCGGATCCAGAATTTCGGGGGCAAAGAGACGGAGGGCCAACTTCTCGCTTCCCCAAATCTCATCCTCGGTTTCACCTTCGACGTGGTACTTCGAAGATCTCTGGGCGTTAAGGCGATAGTGGCTGGACCGTCTGGCGCCTTCGGACACCAAGCGTCCACTCGCTACCATCTTGCGTAAGTGGTTATAAGCGGTTTGGCGAGTGACGCCAGCGGTAAGTGCCACTTGCGACGACGTGACATAAGTTTGTGCGTTGAAGAGCTGGTCGATTGTTTGGGCGACAGTTTCCGCTTGACGCATCAGTTTGTCCGATCGTGACTAGGAAGCACAAGGTACCACTAGATTATTTGTCATTTTGACTCGAAATACTCTCTTTGTAGTTTTGAGTCAAAATGTAGTGATTTGGGCGATCTTAATGTCAATTTGAGTCAAAATGGATCAGACGGCGAACTGAAACGCGGTTACCTTCCATCGCGATGATTGACCGCCCAACTGATCCCCGTAACTCAATCATCCCGACGCGTAACAAACTATTGCGTCGTTTTAGAGGCGATCTTCGTGACCTTCGCCCCTACGAGACTCATCATTGTCGCGAGAAAACTGGAAGGGGATTACAGAGGAGGTCTGAGATGATGAACGGCTGGGGCTACAACCAAATGGGTGGCGCCGCGTGGGCCTTCACTCTTTTCTTGATGCTCGTCTTTTGGGTCGTGGTCGTCGTCGGGGTCGTCTACTTCATCCGCCGGTCCCCCTCGACTTCCTCGTCGTCCGTTTCGTCAAGCCCGTCCTCGGACACGCCCGAGCAGATTCTGCGAGCGCGCTTCGCGCGCGGCGAGATCGAGGAGGCGGAGTTTCGTACTCGCATGGCGGCGTTAAGAGACCACCAGTGAAAGCTCGCTCCCGCGACTTCTGGATTGCTTCGTTCGCCGTCGCCGCGCTCACCGTTTCATCAATCGTCATTTTGCCGTCGTGACCGACGTGGGACCACGTCATTCGTTCGTCGCGGCCAACCGCCTGCCGCATCGTCCGGCCTCAACGCAAGTCCAAGTCGCGCCCTACGACGGTGGCGCCATGATGGGCGGCTCATCCATGATGGTGTCGATGAGTGCCGGCACGACGTCAGTGCCGGCGGGGCGAGTGACCATCGTTGCGTCGAACTTCGGACGCCTGAATCATGAGCTTCTGATCCTCCCGATGCCAGCCGACGGTCCCGGCACCAGACCCGTGGAAGCTAATGGCAAAATCGACGAGACATCGAGCCTCGGTGAGGCGTCACGTTCATGCGCCTAAGGAGTCGGCGACGGGATTGCGCCAGGTTCGCGCAGTTGGGTCACGATCAACCTCTCGCCTGGAACTTATGAACTACTCTGCGACGTCCAATGGCACTATGCCGACGGCATGTTCACCACGATCACCGTTCTCTAGGGTTCAGCGAACTCAGACGAAGACCCGAGGCCTTTCGTAGCGCGGGGACCACCGGTGTCGAGATTCGGTGCAACGCCACACGTCCCTAACTCGTTGTCGTTGTGCTGTTGGTAGAGCAGCTCAGAGTTCCTTGTCCGCATCCACCGTCCACCTCGAACAAGACCTTGCGAAAGGCAACGACCGGACCACCGACGTCAATCTGGTTGACGCCGCGGGCCAGCGGGGGCGTCAACCGAGGGTCGCCGGTCAGGCGTCGTCCGTTCTCGAACACCACGACCGCACCCTTGTCGGGACCGATCTGGTTGGCGTTGAGTGGCTGGCGCCAGATGTCGAAGAGCTGGCACAACGTGAATGAACTCATCGCTGGCGCTTCGACGTGGATGACGGCGTCGCCTCCAATGAAGGGTGTGCGTTGCCACATCATTCATGGCTGCCCACTTTCTAATTTGCCCGCCACCACTCTGAGCTAACGAATGTCATCGTCCATAGGGCCAAACGCCCACTCACCCACGAAGGCGGTGGTTCATTCGTGGTTGTTGTTACGACCCATCAATTAGTCCGATGGTGGTGTGCGGATTGCTCGTCAAAAGCCACTGCACAGCCCTCACCGCAGAACCAGACGTCTTTACCATCGTGTCGCCGATGTGCTGCCGCAGTGGCCGGGTCGACGGTCATGCCACAGATGGGGTCGACGGTCGTAACGACAGAGCCACTGGGCTCTCTTCCTATACCCACGGACTTCGGTCCCGACGGTCCCATACCTTCCGGGGTTGCGTCCTCACCTACGAATCGCTGCGGGTTCGCGACGAATCGATCCTTGCAGCGATCCGAGCAGAAGTGGATCATTTCACCGTCGTACATCATCATCGCGGGTGCATCGACCGTGCGTACTTGCATTCCGCAGACTGGATCAATGGCGTAGCCCAATCCGCCGCCGAACTTCGCACGGTTGTGTGCCAGCCACCACACCACGATGGCGACCGCAATGAAGATGATGTTCAGGTAGGTGGTGTAGTTCCACTCGAAGTGGGCCCTAGCGACGGTGATGGCGCGGTGCGAAGGGACGCCACCGAACAGACTGAATATCCCTTCGGTTACTAGACCCGCGATGGCCATGGTCACGTAGAAGAGTGCGACGATTCGTATGGTCAGCCTCGTGCCGTAGAACTTGCGGTAAATGAGGATCAAGGGCATCGCAATCAGGTCCGCGAAGATGAAGGCAATGACCCCGCCGAAGCTAATGCCCCCCGACCACAACGCCGCCGCAAGCGGCACATTACCGATCGAGCACACCCAACTGATCACCGCGATGAGTGGACCGACCAGTACGTTCTCGAGACTCGTCCAAAAGCCGTGACCGTGGAGGAAGAGTGCGTTCCAGAAGTGGTTGGACACGAGAGCCGCGAGTAGTCCGGCAATGACATAACCAATGGCTAGTTCCTTGCGCAGCATTTTCACGTCCGCGACGGCGTAACTCGACGCGTCGGACCAGGCCGCAGTGGAGCGGAACTTGTCGCCCATGGCCGAGTGTTCGAGTTCGAGTTGGCGCTCTTCGCTCACCCCGGTCATTGCAGCGTGGTCGTGCTCGCCGTGGGCAGGTTTGGTGAGGCGCTGGCGAGCCGCGTGAACGATTGCCTTGGTGAAGACGAACCCGCCCGAGAGGGCGAGGATGGTGATCATGATTGGGCCGCCAACGAACTCCGCCGCCATAAACTGCCAGCCCAGCAAGATCAGCATCACGATACCCAACTCGACCACGAGATTCGTCGAAGCAATCATGAAGACCATCGCCGAGGTGAAATCGGCCCCTTTTGCAAACAGCGATTTCGTCATTGCCGAGGCCGCGTAGGAGCAACTCGACGACGCCATGCCGTAGCCCGAGGCGCGAAGTGTGGCACGTGGACCGTGGTTGCCTAACTTGGCCAACATTTTCTCCTTGGGGACGAAGGCCTGGACGACGCCGGAGAGAGTGAAGCCGAGCACGAGTGCCCACAGGGTCTCCCAGAACATGAAGAACGCTTCGCGCAGTCCGCGGCCAATATCGCTCAGCACCGCGACAGTCGCAATCAGGTGTGTCATGAGCGCACCAGGCGAGCAATGGCTGCCGTTGCCTCAGCGATCTTCTTATCCTTTTCCGCACCGCCCTGCTCCACGGCGTGCGCGACGCAGTGCGAGATGTGGTCATCGAGCAACTCGAGGGCCGCCGACTGGAGTGCACGGGTCGTGGCGGCGATCTGGTCGAGGACTTCAATGCAGTAACGATCCTCTTCGATCATGTTCTGTAAACCTCGAACCTGTCCCTCAATGCGACGGAGTCGACGCTGCACGGCGACTTTCCGGTCGATGTAGCCGGGTTTCACCACTTCAATCTCCTTCGTCGTTTCCCAGTATACCCTATAGGGGTATACGATCCGACGTGGCGTTGTTGCGAAGCCCCGTGCTCAATATTGAATTGCGGGCCCGAATCAACTCGTCCACGCCGTCGGTGCCACGTGGTGTTCGCATTCATCTACATAACGACAACGTCATCATCAGTTGTGGTCGGCCCGGAGTGAGGGACTCCACATTTCATGAGGGTACGTTCGTAAATGTGAGTCGCGAGTTGCGAGCGTTTGCTCGGTAGCCCCGAGCCTTCACGCTCAGCTTCATTTGTGGACCGATTGAAGTCATCTCAAACATGCGTTGGTTCACAGTTTGAATGCGGTCACTTCACTGGTCGGAAGGAGTACGTCGTGGCTCCAACGTGGATGGCAATCTTGGGCTGGACGCGTCCAGGCGTGAGCTTCATTTACGCTGGCTTGACGGCGCTGGTGCGTCGGTGCGACACCAGAGAAGTTCGAGTATTCCATCTCCCTATCTCTTCTAGGAGAACCGCAGGCACACTCTTCCCCTTGCCGCCGGGAGTTGCTGTGATAAACGCACCCAACCACATCTCGAAGCAATTGGGTCGTCAACGACAACGTCTTCATATACTTCATTTGTGAGCGACCCCGCGCCAGAAACACCGGCGATTCCGAATTCCGACCAAGATCAAGAGACACATTCGTTGATTCAGTGGTTAATGATTAACGCGATTCCGATTGCCATCGTACTGGTGGTGATTATGGCGGGCATCACTGCGTTCTTGATTATTCGGCTTCACGACGAACGCAATCAAACCATTCCCGTCTCTCGCGTTTCAGGCATTCCAAAATCTCTCTCATCACACTTGGCTTACATAATGTCCCTTTCTCCACTGCCAAAGCCCATGGCTCCAGCGTTCACCCTGACTGATCAGCACGGAAAAGTAGTTTCACTTTCATCGTATAAAGGACGCGCTCTCGTTCTCACCTTCATGGATCCTCATTGCACGGATATTTGTCCACTCGTATCGGCCGAGTTCATCGACGCCTACCACGATCTTGGAATGAACGCTCCACGCGTGGCCTTCGTAGCGGTGAATGTGAACAAGTACCACGCGAGCGTCGCCGCAATGAACGCGTTCTCCAGTGAGCATTCGTTAAACAGCATCCCGTCGTGGCATTTCGTCACCGGCAGTCCGCCCATCCTGAAGTCGATCTGGAAAAAGTACGGCATTACGGTCTACGCACCTTCTCCGAATGCGGACGTCCTGCATGCCGCGTACATTTACTTCATCGATCCGAACGGTCGAATGCGGTATCTCGCTAATCCAAGCGATCTCCACACGGCAGACGGGAATGCGTATCTCCCGCCAGGATCCTTGGCCTCATGGGGTAAGGGAATTTCGATACTCGCGAAATCGATGCTTAAGTAGGCAAATTATAAGATTCAACATCACAGTGTTGGGTGATGGCGCACCCAAATCCTTGGCCGTAGGTGCGGGCTCGTTAACGTCAGCTCTCCGAGTGGAAGGGGACGTTCGGTGAGCATCGATGTCGCGCACAATCCCGCACCATTTTTTGGCAACACAGTTTGTTTTTAGCCCATTGTCGAATGGGGAAGGTCAGTGTTTTACTGAATTTTCTATGGAGGGCCACATCATTTCTTGGATTGGGAGACTGATGCTCTATTCCCTGAGCTACGGGAGCGGTCTATTCAAAACTGCGTATTTCGGAATCCGAGTCCGTACTTTCGTCCCCCTCGATCGGTCACCTTTCGGCGAGGATTCGAAGGTGGTCAATATCTCTACATCCACTCTCCAATGACCCTAAACGGCGATGATGCACCTATCGCCAAGGATAAATAGGAACTTCATCGTTGAACTCCACAAACCCAATCCCATTGGATCCTTCCAGTCCGTGCGTCCACTTCGACGTCCGGTGCCAATTTGTAACTGATCTTGGACTCGACAACGCGGACGTGCTCAATTGCGACAGGTAAGTCGAACCCCCAAAATTCACAGGCCGAATCCCTCCGATACATTGGTCGGCGTGGACCAAGGACTACTCAACACCAATCCAGCACTGCGTCGCGCTTGGCATCCACTCTGTCGCAGCGCAGACGTTACAAACGTGCCTCGATCCTTCACGCTCCTAGGCGAGCGCTACGTGGTCTACCGCGACTCCGAAGGACGAGCACTCGTCTTCCTTGACCGTTGCCCGCACCGGTTCGCACCACTGTCGATGGGTACTTGCGAGGGTGCCACTCTGCGATGCGCCTACCACGGTTGGGTGTTTGACGAACGCGGAGTGTGCGTAGAGATTCCCGCTCTCGGCGAACACTCCGTGTTGCCGTCGCGCGCATCACTGCGCGGACCGGCCGGAGTGCACGAGTCACATGCGATGCTCTTCATCGCCCCCGATGAGCCGTTGACCCCTCGGCCCAGTGTGGCCGCCGCAGCTGATCCCACTTTTTTGCGTGGCGATCTGCCCGTGATGGAAGTACGAGCCAGTGCCGGACTGTTGGCTGACAACTTCCTCGACATGGCGCATTTCCCTTTTATCCACGCGGGAACCTTTGGCGCGGACGGAGCACGTGAGGTGCCTAATTACCGCGTGACGCGCACGGGTTACTCCTTCGAAGCGACGTACGAACACGAGTTTGCGCACCGCGAAGATCCCGGCGTCGCCGCGGGGCTGCGGCCCTTGGTTCAGCGTCGTCGGCTGACCTATCGCTACACCGCACCCTTCCATCTAGAGCTCGCAATCGAATTCCTCGACGCCGGTGGCTCGAACGTAATCGGCTTCTTCCTCACGCCAGTAGACGACGAGACGGTGCGCATTTACTCCAGCCTCTGGCGCGACGATTTGGACGGCTCGATAGAGCGAATGCGCGAGGCGATCGAGTTCGAGGTGGCAGTGATCAATGAAGATTTGTGGTTGCAGACGCGCATGGAGGTCCTTTCGATTCCCTTGAACATCACGTCCGAGGTGCACACTCGTGCCGATCGAACCACGGTCGAGCTGCGCCGTATCCTTGCGGACTTCGTCGCCGCTCAGCGCGACTGAGGCGCCATTGCGCTCACACGAGCGACAGGGCGGATTGCAACGTGACGAGCTCTCTCGAATCATGGAGAAGTGCCGCAGGTCGCATGCGCACTGCACCGACCGATACGGACATCTTGGAAGTAGAGACTGAAGTGTTATTCCGCGCGCAAGAGGATGGCGGGAGGAGTTTGCGCGGCGATTCGCGCGGGGAGTGCGGCGATTACGTTCGCCAGGACGAGCGCGACCACGGTGACAATAATCAACGTCGATGTCGGTACGACCACGCGCGGTACGGCGTGGATTGAATTCGCGAAGAGATTCCACAGGGTTCTACCAACCACGATCCCCAGTGGGATTCCAATCAGCGCTCCCAGACCCACGGCAATGGTGGACTGGGTGGCGACCGTCGTAATGACTTGTCGACGTGAGAAACCTAGAGCCTTCAGGAGTGCGATGTCACGACGACGACGACGCACTGAAGACATGAGCGTCAGGCCGAGGGCCACGAGCGCGCCACCAGCCAGAACGGCGCCGAGCTCAATCGGCGTGTTGCCGAGTGAACGATAGTCGACAATCTCGGACGGACGTTCGACCCGATCGACGAGGTTACTGGGGGCGTTGCCCCCACTGGCCACAGCGACGGCATGTTGGATTGACTTCGCGCCCTGAGCCGCGCTCACTCCGGACCGGTACCGCACAAGAATCGCGTTAGGTCCTGGAGGGTTGTCGAAGATGTCGCGCTTGGCGAGGGGAATCAGTGTGTAATTCATAACGGCACCGACTCCCATCTCGAGGTGCGCACTGCCGGACTGACCATAGGCGGGCATGGTCGCCGTTCCCACAATCCGCAACGTCGTTGTCTTTGAGCCCCCACTGGTCACCACCACGGTGTCGCCGACTGATTTGTGCAGCATGTCCATCGTGGACACGCCGAGAACGACCTGACTGGCGTCTTGCAAATTGTGTCCCGAGAGCTGTGCGGGTTGAATCGCTGCACCCGGGTCTTCTCCCATCACCGGAACCGGCTTACCGTCAATCAGCAGTACCGCAAAATAGGCGTTCGACGTAACAGCGATGTCGGGGTCCGCGGCGAGGGGTTTGAAGATTGCGGAGGGGAGATCACCCACTCCTCCGCCTCCGTTAAGCGCCGCACTCCAGTTCCAGCCGTACAGCGGCGGACTGGATACGAGAGTCCGAAGACTGGTGGCGAACGTGGTGGAGGCGCCCACAATTATCAGGGCAATCGCCGCACCAACAATTGCCGATCTCATGGGCACGGTGCGCCGACCGCCGCCGGTTTCGAGAGCGAAGCCAACACCGGTCACTACGGCGATCGGAAGGCCCGCGGCGCCCGCCACTCGCGCCAGCGCCCGATCACTTCGACTGAGGTGCCGAGCACTCTTGCTGTCTCGGTGGGATTGACTGCGGTACGAGTAGGCCGCGGTCACCGCACTGAGCACGACCACGAAGACCACCCAGCCCACCACAAGTACCGTCCAGTCGGCGTTGAAGTGGGCGCCTAGATGCGGGCGCGTTGGTCCGATTGGGGCTAGCGGCGAGAGCGCCAAGGCGATCCCGACCGCGAGCAGTGATCCCGCGATGACGGCGATGATTGTTCCAAAGAGTCCATCGACGAAAGTGGTTCGCGGATCGGCGCCCATGGCTCTGATGATTCTCGACTCGTTGCCGGCGAGTCGCACGAGTCGCGCGATCAACTGCGAGGCGACGGCGAGCGCCGCGAGCGCGGTAAGCAGCCCGAAGACCGCTAGGGCCAGCGCTTCGGGAGAAATGGAACGCGAAACTCGAGCGACAATCGAGGCGGCGGTGCCGAGCGTCACACCGATGTTCGGAAACGCACGCACAAAAGCTTTTTGGACCTGGGAGTCGTAGCGGCTGCCCCCATAGAGCTGAATCCCGACCACCGTGCTGTTCGCACAACAGGTCACGTAGTGGCGTGTCAACGACGATGAGAAAATGAGTATTGCCCGATTGATGTTGTCAACTTGATCCTGCACCAGGTTGCCGGCTTGAACTGCCCCCGTTCCTACCAAACGAGCCTTGAAGTGTCCGGCGATCGTTGGGCCACTGGGGCCGGCCGTGACAGAGGCTTTGTTGGTGTAGTACGCGAACGTCACTGTTTCACCGAGGTGCCAACCGAATTCGTGAATCGTGCCCGAGTCGGCCACGAACTCGTTGGCGTTACGGTCGAGTGGTAGGTGACCGCTCTGAAGCAGCAACCGGTCCTGGTCGAGTTGAAGGCCATTGACGTTTCCGTCGGGAGAGAATCCCTGGTCGCCAGGAAGCGTCTGACCGTGGGAACCCAAAGGATATGCGTTGAGTCCCACGATGCTCTCAACCTGTTTAACGTGAGGTAGGTGGCGTACCTTGTCGATCGATGAGACGCTGTAGCCGGTCGTGTAACCGGCGGGCGGGTTGTAAATCTGTAGCGGACCTTCGAGTTGGGACGTGTTTTGACGGTCGAGGAGCGTGGTAAGTGACCCTTCAGTGCGACGGGCTCCAGCAACGGTTCCCATCGCCACGCCACCGAGAATCGAAATGAGCAGCATCAGAGACAAGTAACTGGTCCATCGTTCACGGAGCGTCGCACGGAACCGGTAGCCACCAACCATGAGCGCGTTTGACTTCATGGTTCGTCTCTAATCATGCTGAAAACGTTTCACGCGCGCCCCAATGAAATGCCGAAATTAGCGAGTCTTGGGGCAGTCTCACAGCGACGGCCAGTCATTGCAAGGTTGATATCCGCAAAAATACAGTGGTGGTTACACCCCCATTTGATGGGTGGCTAGCGCCGAGTGGGTGATCAGATAGTTATCCGGAGGAATCCACCCGTCATGTGGTATCCGTAAACAACGCACCGAATCCAACTCGCTGAGCGCGGGGGGACTGGGGCGCGTATCGCATTATCGTTCCACCATGGGTCTTTACCAGAACTACGTACTGCCCCGGTTGATTGACCGGTTGCTCGGTGGGGAGGGCATGGGACGATGGCGCTCGAAGGCCACGTCGGGACTCGTCGGACAGGTGCTTGAGATTGGTTACGGCACGGGACTCAACTCCGCCTACTATCCACCCGAGGTCACGGGCGTCTTCGCGGTCGAGCCATCAAACGTGGCCATGGCGATCGCGGGCCGACGTGGGACCCGCACGGATCTTAAGGTGGAGCACGTAGGTCTCGATGGTCAGTCCCTTCCCCTCGCCGACGAAAGTTGTGACAGCGCACTGTGTACGTTCACGCTGTGTTCGATTCCCAATGTGGAACGCGCAATCCGTGAAGTGCACCGGGTCCTAAAGCCCGGCGCGTGCTTTCACTTCCTCGAGCACGGCCTAGCGCCCGATGAGTCGGTCGCTGCGTGGCAACGACGCATCGATCCGTGGGAGCGACGCCTGGCCGATGGTTGCAGCCTGGTACGCGATCCGATTGCGCTCGTCAGTGCGTCGGGCTTCGTGATGGAGACTCAGAAGCAGCGCTACGCCAAAGGTCCCAAGCCTTGGAGCTACTTCAGCGTCGGCGTCGCTCGAAAGGTCTAATTGACTGAAGGGTTTCGTGACCTTATAGATGCTCCGACATTCCGCACCATAGGAAGATTTCATGAGAGGCTTTTTTGTGGGAGTGAGTGATGAGCCGTGAAGGCGGCGTTCGACCGCCACTTCATGAATCGAAGTGGCGTTTGATCTCGTTGGCGTACTTCTGTCCTAAATCATCGCTATGCGCACTCAGCCATTCGGAGAGGAGCGTTGGGCCAGTTGCGGGACCAGATGTGTCGGCGAGACCATCCGCCATTGCTCGGTATTCGTCCTTGGTGAGCAGGACGTCGTGCAGTACTAAACCCAACAGCATCGAAAGCGCTGGTACCGTCGCGCCCGGCACTCGAAGAATTCGTGAGTGGCTGTTCACGACGTCGCGGATTTGATGGACGAGTTCGTAGAAGGTCGGTCGCTCCGGTCCGACCGCGTCGGTGATGCTGTTGTGTTCTTCGTGAGCCTTGGACAAACACAGTTGTGCGAGGTCGTCGATGTGGATGCCGCGAATGCGGTACTCCCCGGTTCCCCCGACGGCGAAGACGGGCAGGTGGCGCAACAGCCACGCGATGTTGTTGATCAAGACCCCATTGCCGCCGAACAAGATGGCCGGGCGAAGCACCGCGAAGGAGACCCCGGACTCTTCCAGCGCACGTTCAACGAGAGCTTTGCCCTTGAAATAAGGAAACGGCGAGTCGAGACTCGGATTCGTGATGCTCACGTGGACGATTCGTTCGACTCCGGCCTCCGCGGCTGCCGCGAACAGTGAACGCGAGTTGGCCACAGCTCGGTCATGATCAATCTGTTTGCGCGCAAAACGGACCCAGTACGTGTTGTAAAGAGTGGTCGTACCGCGCAGCGATTCGACGAGACCGAAGCGGTCATCGAAGTCAAGTGGACGAATCTCAATAGGTGAAGATTCATCCGCGCGATTCGGATGCCCCGTCAGGGTTCGGACCTGGCGGCCGCTCCCGAGGAGGGCCGCGGCAATTGCCGAGCCCGAGTAACTAAAAGCACCGGTAACGACGTCGATACCACCCTCTGGCGGGTGGGCCATTGATTTGTCGTTCGGTGGTTGTGAGGTCATGTGGTTTCTCCTGGTCGCTTGATGATGGACAATGCCTCCATGAGCCCGGTGAGCTGCTTGGCGAGGCCGAACAGACCCAAGGCCGGTTCGCGGTTCCCGTCAAGGTGACTGAGCATCTCCAGCCCGAGGAAGAGGGCGACCGCGGCGTACGCCAGATCCCCCGCGGGAAGCACCGTGCCAAATGGCGTGTCGTCGATCGATTTCTCGATTGCCGTTTTTGCGAACTCTCGCCACGGTTCGATGCGAGCGGCGACTTCGGGACCAAGGTCCGACGTTGATGACGCTCCAGCGATCATTTCTGCGAGCACGCTCATGTAACCGGCATCAAGATCGGTCCGGAAGATTTCGGTCGCAGCGTCCACCAAGTCGCCAGGTGACTTCGTATTGGCGATCAACGTTCCGTAGATCTCCAATCGGTCAGCGCTCACCGAGTCAAGCGCTGCGAGCAGCAGATTAGAGACAGTGCCAAAGTGGTAGAAGATGAGGCCCTGCGTTACACCCGCCTCTTCGGCAATTGCCCGAGCACTCGCGCCCACGAAGCCTTTCTTTTTCAACGTGGTGATGGCTGCGTCCACCAAGTTGTGACGAGTTTCACCAGATCGCGCGCCCGATCCATCGTGCACACTGCTCGCCCTACCCGATTTAGCCATTGAACACGTCCTAATTGAGCAATTGCTCAAACCATATGCTCAATTATTAGTCAAAGCAAATCACCTCGTCACCGGTTCAAAATGCAAAGGATCGCCTGACACATGGGCGAGATTCGCGAGTCACTCCGGCGCTAACCGTGTGGTGAACGCAGCAGCAATCCTGCGACGGTGATGAAGGTTCTGGCAACGCGTGCCGCGACAGTTGCCACGATGGTCACGCACGACGTGACGACTATTTTCCGACGGTCTCTGATGATCGCGCCGTCTCGTCCAAGTAACCATCGAGCAGCGACAAAAAGTTCTGAAGATCCAACGGTTTGGTGAGATAGTCCCTCGCGCCCGCCTCATCGAATCGACGTATCTGTTCTTGGGATGCGTCCGCGGACAACATGACAACTGGAATATCAGCCGTGCGTTCGTCACGTTGCAGTTGGCCCAATACCTCGATGCCCGGAAGATCGGGCAGGTGCACGTCGAGCAAGATGAGATCGGGACGGTGTTGTTCGGCGAGTTCAAAGCCATTACTGCCAAGCAACGTAGTGACGAGCCGGATATTTGGACGATGGTGCAAGAGTCGCTCGATGAGGCGAACGTTGCCAACATTGTCCTCAATGTAAAGAAGCGTCGCCGGGCGCGTTGAATTCAACGAATCGTCGACACCTGACTCCAAGTCCAATGTGTCACTTTCATTAAATGTCGTCGACGTCGTCGCGACGAGCAACTCCATCCAGAAGGTAGATCCTTCGCCGACCGCGCTCTCAACTCCCAGTGAACCACCGAACGCCTCGACCAGTCCCTTCGAGAGGGCCAGACCCAATCCCGTACCGTCGATGCCCTTGGACTCGGCATCGAGGCGATCGAAGGGGGCGAACAGACGGTCGTGCAACTGGGGCGCCACGCCCGGTCCGGTATCGGTCACACTCAGGCGCATGCGACCGTCAACGTCAACACTCGTCAACGTCACCGTACCGCCACGCCGATTAAATTTGATGGCGTTGGTGAGGAGATGGACGAGCACCTGTTCCAATCGGAGCGGATCGGCGCGAACCTCGAACTCCTCGCTGCAATGATTAACGATTTCAATATCGGACTCACCGGCCTGCGGCGCCACGAACGCAACGCACTGGCTCACCAAATCATTGACCGAGACCAACTCCAGCGAGACGGCAATACTGCCGGACTCCACGCGCGAGATGTCCAACACTTCATTGATGAGTTCGAGTAAGTAACCACCGGACTTCATAATGTAGCCAATGAGTTCGAGTTCTTCGGGTGATTTCAACTCCATCTGGAGAATCTGCGCAAAACCGAGAACTGAGTTCAACGGCGTACGGAGCTCGTGGCTCATTCGCGACATAAATTCACTCTTGGCAATATTGGCCTGCTCGGCTTCAGTTTTGGCCGCTTCGAGGACTCGCTGGGCCTCGACCACCTTCGTAATGTCGCGCGAAATGATGACAGCACCAGTTGGAGTACCACGTTCGTCACGGATTGCGCGGCCCCGCGACTCTATGGCCACCCATTGTCCGTTCGTATGCAGACCCCGGTAGCGCACTGTAATGACTTCATTGTTCTCAAAGCCGCGATTGATTGCGTCGAGGACGGCAGGATGGTCATCGGGGTGCACAAAGTCAAGCGCGTACATTCCCTCGGTTGCCTCTTTGGAGAAGGAGAAGAAGTCGTCATTTGAAGGGCTGGCTTCAACAACGGTGAGATCCTCGTCAAGCACGATTATGGAGTCAACTGCCGCGTCAAAGATCGCACGCGACTTTTCAATACTCTCGGCGAGGGCGTCCATCGTCTGTTTGCGAATCGTAATGTCATGTCCGACGGCGTAATACAACCCACCCTCACGCCTAATCGTCCACTTCATCCATCGGAGAGTGCCGTCGCGACAGAGTTCACGTAGTTCCATTTCTACTTCGCTCGGTACGACATCGCCGACGGGATCGAAGCCTGCGGCAACGTGCGCCAAATCGTCAGGGTGGATAAGGGCCGTGTACGACTGGCCAATGAGCTCCTCGATGTTCCAGCCGAGGATGTTATGGAAGGCGGCGTTGACGTGGATGAAGTTGCCATTGGCGTCGACGACCGCCATGAGGTCCGACGAATTCCAAAAGAACTGTTCGAAACTGACGGCCCCGATGTCGTGGTTAGTCACGCGAGATGCCCACTCGCCCGCGCCACAACCCAAAGTTCAAAGGAGTGGACTGCATCACGACGAAGAGTCTTGCACTTTTTGTATGACTAGAGACTGAGGAGATTTCACTCACCCAATTGTTGGAAAATACAGGAGTTACGCGGGCGGTACCGGTGCCGGTGTGGGCGACACGGTGAGGGCAACGGCGTCGAGATTACGAGGGTGGTGACAGGCAACGAATCGACCTGGTCGCAGCTCGACGAACTCGGGTTTGTCACTGGTACAAATTTCGGTGGCGACCGGACATCGCGGATGGAATGAACATCCACTCGGTCGGTCCGACGGATCAGGAACGTCACCGGCAATTAGTATCCGTTCTCGCTTGGGTGCATCGGTGTCGTTCAGTTCGGGTACTACCGACAACAGTGCCTCGGTGTAGGGGTGCAGCGGTGTCTCGTAGAGCGCTTCGGCGTCGCCCAGTTCAACAATCTCACCGAGATACATGACGCCGACGCGGTCCGAGACGTGACGGACGACGCCGAGATCGTGGGCGATGAAGAGATAGGTGAGGTTGAACTTCTCCTGGAGATCGGCCATGAGGTTGAGAACTTGTGCCTGCACTGAGACGTCGAGCGCCGAGACCGGTTCGTCAGCGACGACCAGCGAGGGGTTCAGGGAGAGCGACCGCGCAATGCCGATGCGTTGACGCTGCCCACCGGAGAATTCGTGAGGGTAACGTCGGAGTGAGTTGGGGTCGAGCCCGACCGTGACAAAGAGTTCTCGCACACGGTCGTTGATGTCGTCGCGACTCGCCACGTGATTGATGCGCATGGGGTCGGCGACAATGTCGCCAACCGTGCGACGAGGGTTAAGCGAGGCGTAGGGGTCCTGGAAGACAAGTTGCATCTCACGCCGATGGGGTCGCAGTTTGCGCCGTGACAGACCAGTTAGCTCAATGCCGTTGAACTCGACCGATCCAGACGTGACCGGGAGGAGTTGGACGATGCACCGCGCCAGGGTTGACTTGCCACACCCGGACTCGCCGACGATTCCCAGTGTCTCGCCGCGCCGGATGTCGAGTGACACACCGTCGACCGCCCGATTAGGGGCACGTAGTCCGAGATTCTTCGTTCGCGACGAATAACTCTTCACGATGTTGGTCGCCCGTAGCAAGACTTCGTCGCTCACGCTTCACCTCGCGTCGTGGCGACGGACCGAATCGCCAGTCGCTGCTCGTCGCTCAACCAACAGGCGTCGAGGTGATTGTTCGCCCCCCGCAGAGCCGGTCGCTGTTCGCAGATCTCCATCTTGTACGGACAACGTGCCGCGAAGGCACAACCTTCAGGGACCTCTAACGGCGAGACGGCGTTGCCGGGAATCGTGATCAACCGCTGATTCTTCACGTCGGCCCGCGGCACCGCGCCGAGCAGACCCCACGTGTAGGGGTGACGCGGCGAGCGCACGACGTCAATCTCAGGTCCGATCTCAGCCGGGCGTCCGGCGTACATGACGATGACGCGGTCGGCGATCTCGGCGATGACGCCCATGTCGTGAGTGATGATGACGATCGAAGAGCCGTGGCGGTCCTGCAGTCGTTCCATGAGGTCCAAGATCTGTGCCTGGGTCGTGACGTCGAGGGCCGTCGTTGGTTCATCGGCGATGAGCAGTTTTGGATTGCACGACAACGCCATGGCGATAACGACTCGTTGGCGCATACCGCCGGAGAACTCGTGCGGGTAGTGATTAACGCGACTCTTGGGATCGGGAATCCCGACTTCGGCCAAGAGTTCGATGGCTCGCTCGCGCGCCTGTGCTTTGTTCATGTCATCATGAGCGCGAAGCTGTTCAACGAGCTGCCAACCAACCGTATAGACCGGCGTTAACGCCGTCATCGGATCCTGGAAGATCATGCCCACTTCCCCTCCGCGAACGGACTGCATCTCCTTATCGGAGAGTCCGAGAATCTCGCGGCCCTGAAACTTCACGCTGCCCGAGATCTCGACGTTGGCGTCGCGCACGAGTCCGAGCATTGAGTACATGGCGACGCTCTTGCCCGAACCCGACTCGCCGACGATGCCGAGGACTTCTTTGGATCCCACGTCGAAGGAAAGTCCGTCGACGGCCCGAACAACGCCCTGGCGCGTGGAGAAGGAGACCCTAAGGTCACGCACGCTCAAGACGGTGTCGGATGTCGGATTATCGCTAGGTAACAATGCGAACCCTCGGATCGAGATAGGCGTAGAGAATGTCAACAACGGCGCTCGCCAGCACGACGAAGAACGCGCCGTACATGACGCAGCCCATAATGAGCGGCAGGTCGAGGTTGGTGAGGCCCTGGTAGGTCAACCAGCCAACGCCCTGGAGTCCGAAGACAACTTCGGTCAACAGCGCAGCGCCACCAATCAATGCGCCAAAGTCAAGGCCGAAGAGGGAGACGATCGTGATGAGCGAGCAGCGCAACGCGTGACGATAGAGAATTCGGCGTTCCGAAAGGCCCTTCGCGCGGGCCGTTCTGATGTAGTCCTCATTCATGGCGTTGATTAACTCACCGCGCAATACTCGCGCGTAGATACCGGAATAGAGCGCCGCCAACGTGAGCCAGGGAAACAGTAGGTGCAACGCCCACTGCCAGGGATTGGACGTGATAGCTACATAGCCACCGTTGGGTAACCAGGGAAAAACTGAAGCGTGAAGTTTGTCCTGCGTGAGAAGATTCACCATCTCGCCGAGCCAGTACGCCGGAATGGAGATGGTGGCAATGCCGACGAACATGATCAACGGGTCAATGAACCTACCGCGATTGGATGCAGCGATCACCCCGCCGAGAATGCCAACGATGAGCCAAATGACCGCGGCGCCGAAGACGAGCGACAGGGTGATCGGAGCCGCGGCGATGATTTGGGGAATGATCTTGTCACCGATATTCACGTACGAGGTGAGGTCCTGCTTAATGAACAAGTGATACATCATGATTAGGTAACGGATTGGTAATGGCTTATCGAGGCCGAACTCAATACTGACGTGCCGAAGCACTTCGGGACTCGCGCTTCTTCCCGCGATGCGCGCGGCCGGGTTGACACCGGGTGTCGCGAAGAAGATAAGAAAGACCATGACGCTGATAGCGACCATAACGAGAGCCGCAGATATGAGTCGACGAATGATGAAACGAATCATTTAGATGGAGCCTCGGAGTTTTGCCTTGGGATCAAAGGCGTCGCGTGCACCGTCTCCGAGAACGTTGAGGGCGCCGGCGGTGATGACGATGCAGATTCCTGGTGCTATGGCGACCCATGGTCTCGTGTAGAGGAGCCCCAGCCCATCTTGAATAATCGTTCCCCAACTGGCCTGGGGTGGCTGCACGCCGATGGAGAGGAACGAGAGGGCCGACTCGGTAAGAAGACTGAAGGCCACCATTAGTGGAAAGAAGACGATGACGCTTGGCGCCACGTTCGGCAGAATCTCCTTGCGCAAGATGTGCCAGTCCGACGCCCCCGAGGCGATGGCCGCCTGGATGAACTCTCGTTCCTTCAAAGAGAAAACAATGCCCCGGATCGGTCTCGCAACGTAGGGGACGTATACCGAAGCGATGATAAGAATCGGCAGCATTAACGAACCGGCGCCGATATGGATCACGCCGAGGTCGAGTCCGCTCGTAAGCAAGATGACCGACAACGAGATAGCGAGTAGGTAGATCGGGAACGCCCAAATGATGTCGAAGAGACGTGACATCAACCAGTCAACGACACCACCGAAGTAGCCGGCGACCATACCCATTACGGCGGCGACGAAGACGCAGATTAGTGCCGAGGAGAAGCCAATCAGAAGACTCACCCGACCGCCATAGAGAAGTCGGGCGAAGACGTCGCGACCGAGTTGGTCAGCGCCAAGGAGGTAGTGCGAGAAGTTCCAGGTCGGCGCGATTGGTACGACACCGAGTCCGCTCGGATTCGCCTGCATGACGCTTCGAAACTTTCCGCCGATCTTGATACGACCTTGAAGATTGGAGTTGAACGGGTCAACGTGCGCGAAGTGATGCGCGTAGATTGGCGCCGAAACGCTGACGAGAAGCATGAAAATCAAGACACCGAGTGCAATCATCGCGGAGCGATTCCGACGGAGTTGTCGAAGCGAGGACCGCCAGGGGCTCTCGGAGCCCCCGGCGGTTAGTCCCTCTCTCGCATCTACCTCAAGTTCGTCACCGACGACGAGGAAATCGCCTATTTCACCCACAGTTGGTCCACGTACATGTAGAACTCCAGCGAGAACTGGTAGTTACCCACGCGCTTGCCGATGAAGTCGACCAATTTGGGGTTGAAAAGAGGAACCCAGGGCGCCTGCGTCTTCATAATCAGCGTGTCGATCTGGCCCCAAAGTTTGTTAGCAGCGGTTTGGTTGGTCAACTCCATGGTCTCGGCCTTGGCCATCATTTTGTCAATGGACGGCACGCACAAGCCGGCGATGTTGATGGAGTTGTCGGTGGCCTTGTGGAAGTTCGAGCAACTGAGCAGCACCTTTAGGAAGTCCGACGCCGCCGGGTAGTCCTGGAACCATTGGGTCACGCTGATCTGAACCTTGTTGTTCGTGTTCTGGATGTAGCTGAACTGGATGTTCTGCGAAAGCGGCTTCAGTGTCGCCTTGTAGCCAATCGAGTTCAGGACACCCTGGACGTACTCACCCTCGGCCTCATCGACCGAGTCGTTCTGCGCCACGACCGCGACCTTGTCGCCGAAGGTACCCGACGCTTTTACGAGCGCCTTGGCCTTCTTAAGATCCGGGCCGGCGTACGTCGAACTGGAGTTGGAGTTGTAGGCGCAGGACTTCTGGTAGCCGGGGAAGCCCGGCGGCAAAATCGTGCAGGTCGGCGAACCGAGCTGCTTACCGCCGTAGAGCGTCACCGCGGAGTTCTTGTTAATCGCGTAGTTAACGGCCTGACGGGCCTTCAAGTTGTTGAACGGCGCGATGTTCACGTTCATTGGCAGGTACCAGTCCGCAGTCAAGGTGTGTACGTGGACTTGGTTCGTGTACTTGCCAGAGATCTCAGCCAAGCGGTCGGCCGGAATCGGGTCGAAGACCCAGTCGGCCTGTCCGTTTTCCACTGCCGTTACCTCGGACTCGACCGGAAGGCCGAAGGACATCTCGATCTCGTCGGGGTAGCCCTGTGGCTGCGCCGCGGCGCTCCAGACCTTGAAGTACTTGTTGCGTTTCATGACGAGCGCGGAGTTCGGGTTGTACGACGCGAAGTAGTAGGCGCCGGTGCCTGGAACTGGGGTGTCGCCCTGGTCCTTCGCTGGAGTACCGGCGGGAATGACTGAACCAAAAGGGACAGCCAATTGATCAAGGAACTCCGAGTCCGGTGCAATCAGATTAAACACCACGGAGTTGGTCGCTGCGTTCACGCTCAGGCCACCCTTCAAGGTGCAGGTTGCGGGCGTCGTTACGCAGGCCGGTCCACCGACGATGTCGTTGTACCAGGATCCGGCGTTGGGATTCGAGACCTTGAAGAGGCGCTGGAATGAGGCGAGGACGTCCGCAACCGTAACGGTCTTTCCCGTGGAGAACTTAATGCCCTTACGCAAAGTGAAGGTGTAGGTCTTGCCGCTGTTGGTTACTTTGGGCAACGCTGTCGCTAAGTCTGGGACGACAACGAAGGACGCAGTTCCGCCGACCTTCTGGAATGCCACAAGGCCGTCGTACGTGGCCTGGTAGAGCTGCCAGTACTGCAGGGTGTAGTTGACTTGCGGGTCCAGCGTGCCGCCCGCGGCGGTGGCGTCCATTTTTAACGTGCCCCCGGCGTGCGACTTCTGGTATCCCGACGCGGCGCCCGCGGGCGCTGACGCGATCGAGACAATACTGAGCGCGCAGACGGCAATGGACGACAGGATCACCCCTATTGGTTGCATGGACTTGAGACGCGACATGTAACTCTCCCCTATTTAAACGTTGCTCTAATTACTGCTACTTCTTTACTACAAGATCACTGCAGCTTCCTTGCGGCCCATCACTGGTCGTGTTCGGCTAGGAACGCTTCGACAACTTCGAGGTAGTGCTCGGGCTCCTCCACGAACGGCATATGGCTCGAGTTCTCGAAGATCTCCCAGCGCACATCAGGAATGTTGTCGAAGAAGGGTTGGACCGTCCCGGGCGTAGCCTCGTCAAATCGACCGGAACAGAGCAGGGTCGGCACCGTGATGTTGTGCACCTCGTCGACCACGCTCCAGTCTCGAAGTGTGCCAATGCAGAAGAACTCGTTGGGGCCATTCATGACGTTGTAGACCGTTGACTCCTGCGCCATCATCTCGGTTGTCGCTACGACCTCGGGGGGATTAGGCACGACGCGACAGACGTGGAGGTCGTAATAGACCTGCTGGGCTCGGAGGTATTCGGGGTCGTCGGTCGTGGCGTTGGCCTCGTGCTTATCGAGGGCGGCCTCCACCTCGGGGTCGAGTTCGCCGCGAAGGATTTTCGCCTCACTGGCCCAGAGCGCCATCGACGCCGGAGAATTGGAGATGACGAGCGCCTTCAAACCAGCTGGTTGGCGAATGGCGTGTTCGGCGCCCAACATGCCACCCCACGACTGACCGAGCAAGAAGTATTGGTCATTGATGCCTAAGTACTTGAGGAGATTCTCCATCTCGTCGAGAAAGAACTGCACCGTCCAAAAGTCGCCACCGCGATCGGGGAGGTGCGTCGAGCGACCGTTACCAATTTGGTCATAGTGCACGACCGGTCGCCCAGTGTCGGCGATCCGTGCGATCGCGAGTACGTAGTCGTGCGTACAACCCGGTCCACCGTGAGCGACAACGAGGGGCGTCTTTCCCGACTTCAGGTCGCCAGTGACGCGGTACCACGTCTCCCACTCACGAAAGGGCGCGACACCCTCAACGACGTTTTCCGATTCCATTGCTCGACAGTAGAGGACCGTGCCTGTCGACGCAAGACGGGTATTCTCAGGGTTCGCTGAGCGCAGCTCGCAGCCGCCAATGCGTGCCTCGACCACGCTCGAGTGCTTTACGTCAAGACCTATAAATAACGGTGGGGCGAAAGTCCAGCGCCTTGCTCCACTCGCTCATCAACAGTCATCCATTGGCCGACCGTCTGAAAGAGCTCGCGTGGCTCACCACTGCGGTTCATCTTCGAATCAATAGTTACGAGTCTCACGCATCGTAAACCGAAGTGATAAATCTCGTGTGGGACATCGAACGCGCTTCGGCCAATCGCAACGAGATTGAGACTGGGCTTCGATGCGAAACGTCGAGAACGAAGGGTGGGCTAAAGTCCTCCGCCCTCAGAATCCGCGCTGAGCGAAATCCAAGTCCGCGACTGACCCACGCTACGGTTCAACGAGGGGGTCCGTGAGCTACGTAAAACCAATGGCGCTCAAGAGGACCTCGATCGTGATTGGGTCCATCGTCCTCGTCTTGGTGCTATTCAGGATTGCCGTCGGGTTCGCGTCAACCGGTTCGCCCCGTGAGCAACTTTCCGCTCAGAATCTCGCTACCCAAATGGGTCAGGCACTTCTGAGGGTGAAGAGTGTGGCATTCTTCAGCGTGGCGACGCAATCGGGACCGGCGGCGACGTTCTACGTCGATCACCAAGGCAACTACGAGGATGTGCAGTGGACGTCGGACACCGCAACCACACCGACATTTACGCAGCGGACCGTCAACGGCGTGGTCTACTTTCTCGCGAGCGAGAGCACCATTGTCAACGACGTCACCCGAAGCAATTCTCAAATGAGCACGTCCGAGATTCGCGCTGACGCGAAACAACTTGGTGGCCACTGGTTTACGACCGGATTAGTGGCGCCCTCTGAAGACAATTCGCCCACGGATCCAACGACCCTGCAAGGCCTCTTCTCGCGCCTCCATTTCGGATTGCGGGCGGGTTTCGAGAAGCAGTCCACGAACATTGATAACGGCAAGTCGGTCATTCCTCTCGTCGCGAACAACACGACGTGGTTCATTCCAACCCGGGGTTCGATTCTTCCGCTCCAATTCACGATCTTTGGATCGGGTTCAATCTTCAATATCTTTAGCGCCTCAGCTCCGTTCCTCACGTTCAACAACGTCGCCACACTTGAGACGCCGTCGAAGCCGATAAATGCGCCCAGCGACTTCGCCGACGATTGGAACACGATCTACCAACCACCGATGGCGACACATCTGACGCCAATTGGACTCCTTTCTTACGCCCAAAGTGACCTTTCGTAGGCATTGAGCATCCACGCTCAGTGCGCCGATTCGAGTTGGGAGGACGCGTCACTCGGTTAGCCTTGATGGCTCTATGGCTCTCTCAATTGGAATCGTCGGACTGCCCAACGTCGGTAAATCAACAGTGTTCAACGCCCTCACCAAAAACCACGTCTTAGCAGCCAATTACCCGTTCGCCACCATTGAGCCTAATGTCGGCGTCGTCGCCGTTCCCGACCCTCGCCTCGCACGGTTGGCCGAAATCTACGCCTCTGAGAAAATCCTGCCCGCCACCGTGACGTTCGTCGATATCGCCGGCATCGTGCGAGGAGCTTCCGAGGGCGAGGGCCTTGGCAACCAGTTCCTCGCGGCCATCAGAGAGTGCGACGCGATCTGCGAAGTGGTGCGAGTCTTTGAGGACGATGACGTCATTCACGTGGACGGCCGCATTGACCCGGCCAGCGATGTCGCCACCATCGAGACCGAGCTGATTCTCGCCGACCTTCAAACGGTGGAGAAAGCGCTCTCACGTCTCGAGCGAGAAGCCAAGCGCGGCGGCGGCGACGCGGCGACGCGGCTCAACGAAATGAAGAAGGCTCGCGAGGCGCTCGACCGGGGTTTGGTCATATACAAAGTCGGCAAGGAGCTCGACCGCGATGCGCTGGTCGAACTCCATCTACTCACGGACAAGCCGTTCATCTACGTCTTTAACGTCGACGAAGAGACTCTCAGTAACAAAGTGCGCTGCGACGAACTCGTGGCGGAGGTGGCGCCGTCGCCGTCGGTCATCCTCTGCGCGAAGGTCGAGGCCGAACTTTCTGATCTCGATGCTGGTGAAGCGCTCGAACTGCTGCAGTCCTTCGGACAAGAAGAGTCGGGCCTCGCGCAACTCTCGCGCGTGGGTTTCGCGGCGCTCGGCTTGCAAACATTCCTCACCGCTGGCCCCAAAGAGACGCGCGCGTGGACAATTCACCAGGGAGCGACGGCGCCCGAAGCGGCCGGCGAGATCCACACCGACTTCCAGAAGCACTTCATCAAGGCCGAAGTGGTGTCCTTCGACGAACTCATGAGCGCCGGTACCATGGCGGCAGTAAAAGCCGCCGGCAAGGCTCGCATCGAGGGCAAGGAGTACGTCATGCGTGACGGCGACGTCGTGGAGTTCCGCGTCGGCGTCTGACGCGTTACAATTGAAATAGGCGTATGCGACAGAGGTCGGCGCCTGGAAGTCTTCAATTCGTAGGAGAACCATGACCTCTGCCACCCTCAACTTCAAAGTTGCCGACCTGTCACTCGCCGATTTCGGTCGCGCGGAAATGACGCTCGCCGAACACGAAATGCCAGGCCTCATGGCCATGCGCGCCGAGTTCGGCGAGTCCAAGCCGCTCGCCGGAGCGCGCATTGCGGGATCGCTCCATATGACAATTCAAACGGCAGTCTTGATCGAGACGCTGGTCGCGCTCGGTGCTGACGTTCGTTGGGTTAGTTGCAACATCTTCTCGACCCAGGACCACGCTGCCGCCGCTGTCGTCGTCGGGCCCCACGGCACGCTTGACAATCCCCAAGGCGTCCCCGTCTTCGCCTGGAAGGGAGAGACGCTCGAGGAGTACTGGTGGTGCACCGAGCAAATGATGCGCTGGCCGGGTCACAATGGGCCGACGATGATTCTCGACGACGGTGGGGATGCGACACTCCTCGTACACAAGGGTCTGGAATTCGAACGGGCCGGTTTCGTGCCCGCACCCGAAAGCGCCGACTCCGAGGAGTACCGCGTCATTCTCCAACTGCTCGACAAAATCGTGTCCAGTGGCGAAGCGTTCTTTGGCCCCATGGCCAACGACCTCATCGGCGTTTCGGAAGAGACCACGACCGGCGTGCACCGGCTCTACGAGATGGAGCGCGACGGCACGTTGTTGTTTCCAGCGATCAACGTCAACGACGCCGTCACGAAATCCAAGTTCGACAACAAGTACGGCTGTCGCCACTCGTTGATTGACGGCATCAACCGCGCCACCGACACGTTGATCGGCGGCAAGGTCGCCGTCATCTGCGGCTACGGCGACGTCGGCAAGGGTTCGGCCGAATCGCTCAAAGGACAGGGCGCGCGCGTCATCATCACGGAGATTGACCCAATCTGCGCGTTGCAAGCGGCGATGGACGGTTTCCAGGTGACGACCCTCGAAGAGGCATTGCCCCTGGCTGACATCATTATTACCGCTACCGGCAACCGCGACATCGTGTCAGTCGATCACATGCTCACGATGAAGCATCAAGCGATCCTCGGCAACATAGGCCACTTCGACAACGAGATCGACATCGCTGGTCTGGCCAATCTCAAGGGCGTAAAGCGTGAGAACATCAAACCCCAGGTTGACAAGTGGATTATGCCCAATGGACGCGCCATTATTCTGCTCTCCGAGGGTCGTCTTTTGAACCTCGGCAACGCGACCGGCCACCCGAGCTTCGTGATGAGCAACTCCTTCACCAATCAGACGATGGCCCAAATTGAACTCTTCGTTAACAACCAGAACTACGAGAAGAAGGTCTACGTCTTGCCCAAGCACCTCGACGAGAAGGTGGCGCGACTTCACCTCGACGCGCTCGGCGTGAAGTTGACAACGCTCTCGAAAGTGCAGGCCGACTACATCGGCGTGCCCGTCGAAGGTCCCTTCAAACCCGATACGTACCGCTACTAACGCGTCGGGCGATTTCGCTACATTGAAATGGTGTAGCGGCGAGGAGTCCGGGCGTGCCCGACAAGACCATTGAGCGTTTCGACTGTCACGAGGTGAACATGCCCGGGACCTTCCGGCGTGCCCGTTGCGGTGCGTCACTGGAGAGCGACGTACAACGAACGATTCAACTCGCCCAAACGGACGTGGGCAAGCAGATTGCGACAGCGCCAATTATCCGAGGCTGCGCCCTACGGGCTCCTTCAACCCTCCACGAAGCGTGGGCACCATGTCCAACGATCGGTTACACCGAATTATTTTGGCCGTCGGGACAATGGCCGTCGTCCTCCTAGCGCCGAACATCATTCGGTAACCATGACGATCGACCCGACACCGCCTTCACCATCGCCACTTGCACTGACGTGGGCGGCGAGCCTGTTCGGTGCCGGATGGACCGTCACGACGGTTCGCAAGCTGACGGGTGGCATTTCTTCCAGCATGCACGTTTTGACACTCGAGGACCTGAACGGACACCACGTCCGCGCGGTTCTGCGTCAATGGAACGACGACAGCGAGCGCCGCGGTTTCGAATGCGTTAACCGTGAGGCCCTTATCCTCAGCGAATTGGAGAGCACGGACATAACGGCCCCACTCGTCATTGGTGTTGACCCCGATGGAACGCAGAGTGAACACCCGTCCCTGCTCATGACGTTTCTCGATGGTCACGTTGAACTATCTCCCAAGGATCCCGACGACTGGCTCTCTCAAATGGCGCACATGCTCGTACGCATCCACGCCGCGAAGGTCAACGCTCCACCGGCGGAGTCGTGGTTGAATCCCGATCACCTCGTCGTCCCCGAGTGGACGAACGACTCGACAGTGTGGAGCGACGCCCTGTCCCTAGTGAGCGACGGCCCTCCCCCGACCGAGAACTGCTTCATTCACCACGACTATCAACAGTTCAATCTTCTCTGGCGCCGCGGCGTGCTCCGCAGTGTCGTCGACTGGGTGTGGGCGTCGAACGGACCGCCCGAAATGGACGTCGCACACTGTCGCTTGAATCTCAGCGTGCTCTATTCAACCGACGTGGCGGACCAGTTTCGAATGAAGTACATCACGGCGTCGGGACGAACACTCGAACCGTGGTGGGACGTCGCTGGTTTACTTCTCTATCTTCCCGGTTGGGATGACTTCTTGCAGACCCAAGCTGGTGCCAGGAAAAAAGTCGACTTCAAAGGAATGCACCTACGGGTTGAGGCGACACTGCGCGCCACGATGTTGCGAGTCTGAGTACCTCACTCGGCGTGAATGCTTAGCGGTATCCGGCGAAAATGTCGGTGGCATTGCCTTCGAGGTTCTTCGGATTGGTAACGCGCACAAACCACTCGGTACGCATTGTCCGCATGAACTCCTCTTTACCCATTTTCATCCAAAAGGAATCGCTGATCTGCGAGGCGTGCGCTTCGAGCGCATCAAACTTGGCGCCATTGACGCCGCCGATATCGATCGTTGCACCGATCTGGTCATCGGGTGTGCCCATCTCGAACTCTTCCTCATCGGGGTCGGGAATTTCCGGTTCGCGAACGATGCCCTTGGCGGCGTCGGCTTCCTTTCGCTCGCGGTCCTCTTGCTCCCAGCGCGCGCGCCAATGCACCATGACTGAATCGGGAATCGCGTTGAAGTACAAGGTTGGTTCGTAATCGATCAGCTGAAGGGCTGCGAGCGTGATCCGATTCGCTTGAATGTGGTCGGGGTGACCGTAGAAGCCGTGTTCGTTGTAGGTCATGATGATCTGGGGCCGTTCCGCCATCAGAACCTCGGCCAGCTTGGCCGCCGCGACGTCGACGGGTGTAGCCCAAAACGATTCGGGATCCTTATTCTGCGGCCAGCCCATCATCCCTGAATCGCGATAGCCGAGTCGCACTAGTCGACTAATGCCGAGGATCTTCACCGCGTGGTCCAGTTCCACCGCGCGAATTGTGGCGACCTCGTCACCGTCGTGGTGATCGGCGTCGGGCTTAGCCCCGTCGGGAGCGTCGCCGCATTCACCGTTTGTGCACGTCACCAAAACCGTCCGCACACCCTGGTCGGCGAGCAGTCGGTAGAGCCCGCCACTCGAGCTGGCCTCATCGTCGGGGTGGGCGTGCACAGCGAGAAAGGTCAATTGTTCCATCTAGAGTCCTCCAAAGAGATCAGCCTCGTCGCCGATTGTGACATCACGGCTCCACGCGCGCTGGTAGTACTCGGTACCGAAGAGCAGTGCGAAGAGTTCTTCGTCCATCGTCACGAGGTCAGCGTTGTCAATCTGGGAAGCGTGGGTCGCGATTGCTTGGTGCTTGCGCTTGGCGAAGGAGCGCACGTCCATTGTAGCGGCGACCAATTGATCGTCGACGTGGTGCGATGCGTCCAGTATCCACGCCGGAAGAAAGACGTTCTTCGCCTTGGCGGCCTCAATGAACGCCACCAGCACGCTCTTGGGCACGACGGGATAGTAGAGACGCGCGGGACTCGCCGCGAAATCGAGAGCCCGACGCGTCACGACGTTCGCCATGATGTGATCGGGGTGCCCGTAAAAACCGTTCTCGTCGTAGGTAACGACGACCGTGGCGTGCACTTCATCCATAATTGCCGCCAGGGTTCGCGCAACGGCGTCCACGTCGACGCCCACGAACGCGTTTGGCGCTTCGTTCTGTGGCCATCCCTTCATGCCCGAGTCGTCATAGCCGAGCGTAATCACGCGAGAAAATCCGGCGATCGTGGCGGCGAGTTGCAGTTCGCCGGCCCGCACACTCCTCGTGATCAGGGTATCGTGCTCGGGGTGCGAGCCTGGTCGCGCGTCGTCGTCGATGCCCAACTGGCCGTTCGTGCACGTCACGAGGATGACGTCGTACCCGAGGTCGGCGTACAACGACGTCACGCCGGCCGTGAAGAGTGCCTCGTCGTCGGGGTGTGCGTGCACGCAGACGAGTGTGGGCGTGAACGTCATCTTGAGAGACTAGGAGGTAGCCAGTTGGACGATGCGTACGACCAACAGTGTGCCCGCCACCAACAGGTACGACCCCACTGCGCGCAAGAGAATCCGACGGGCCAGCGACGTGGGCAGGGGGGCGAGCAACGTGAGTCGGGGCGTGCGCCAGTCGCGCTTGTCAACGTTGTACTCAATCTTGACGGCGGCACGTTTCAGTCCGATGGGCAGTCCAATGACCAGACCAATGACCACAACGACGCCAAGGATGCTAAGAAGCGCCACCACGTTGATCGACGTGAAGAGCGTGGACACCATCATCGTGATCGACAGCACCACAAGCACACTGACGATAATTGTCGCGGCGACGTTCAGCCATTTCCCATTCACCCACGGACCGAGTACTTCGCGGTCGTTGCAGAGCAGAAGAACGAAGATCGTCGTACTGGGCAACATCAGCCCGCACATAGCCTGCACCGCCAGGGTGATCAGTCCGAGTGGCGCGCCCGGTAACAAGGTGACGACACCGGCGACCACTAGCAATCCGGCGAACGATCCGAAGAAACCCTTGGCGTCACGAATGCGGGCGTTGAGTGAATGACGCGACGCACCCAGGTCACCGAGCGCATAGGTACTCGCGAGCGTCACCGCTGCGGCGCCAATGACTGATGCATTCAAGAGGAGAATGGCGAAGAGCGCCCCCGATCCCCTCCCGACGTAGCGACTCAGTCCGCGTGCGACGCCCAGCGCGTCGGTGTACGAGTTGGTGTTGCCGTGACCCGAAAGCCCCGCGGCCGCCACGCCGATCATCAGCGCCGCACCGACCACGACGATTAGCGACCCAATGATGGTGTCGACTCGTTCGTAATTGAGCCAACGCGGCGTTATCTTCTTGTCCACGATGTTCGACTGCTGGAAGTACAACTGCCATGGCGCGACGGTCGTCCCGATAATCGAGATGATGAGCAGTACCGCGGCCGAGGACGCGCCACCGCGAATGCCGGGGACGACCGAGTAACTCACTAACGATGAGAAGTGCGGCTTCGTGACGATCACCAACGGCACGATGACGAAATTAATGGCCACGAAGAGCATCATGAAACGCTCCCAGCGTTGGAACGATCCCGAGGCGGTTACGACGAACAGCACGATGACAGCGAGTGGCACCGAGATGTAGGGGCTAACGCCGAAGTACTCCATCGAGAGCGAGATGCCAATGAATTCGGTGATGATAATGAGGAAATTGAGCAGCAGAATCGAACTGATCGACACGTTGCCCCAGTACTTGCCGAACCGTTCGCGGATGAGCCGCCCGTGGCCGACGCCGGTCACGGCGCCGAGGCGCGCGACCATCTCCTGATTGATTATGAGGACGGGAATGAGGAGCGGCAACGTCCAGAGCATCGTGTAGGCGAAGTTCTGGCCGGCCTGGGCGTAGGTGGAGACACCACCAGCGTCGTTGTCGCCGACCATCACGATGAGGCCGGGGCCAATGATCGCAATGAGGGTCAAGAAGCGCGCACGTAGCCCGTGTCGGGTGCTCACGTCGTGAGCCTTGATGGTGCCAAAGGCACCGCTGATCTGATTTTCTTTTGCCGCTTCGCTCTGCACGCTCCACCTCCTTTCGT